>JAFEHB010000008.1_pt1 | contig 280025 bp, 265 predicted proteins | sample 9267121 | NCBI WGS metagenome assembly JAFEHB01 (sample SAMN17103336, study PRJNA684904) | human gut metagenome | isolation source: diarrhea sample from child under the age of five | host: Homo sapiens | place: South Africa: Mafikeng, Mafikeng Provincial Hospital | collected 2019-09 | reverse complement strand
TTAGTTGCTTAATCCCTTCCTAAAATTCTTCATCAACACTATTTGACAAAGAGCCAATAAAATCAGCATTTTCTTTCTTAAATGATATTTTTATTTCCACAAGTAAAGCACGATCTTTTGATTCGGCTAAAACGTATATATCTGTTTTAGGCTCCCCCTTTGAGCAGGTAGGTTTTCCAGATTTTCTGATTATGTAATCTACCCCAGATAATACAAACGATTGTCCAATCGCCAATAATCTTTGTATATTTCTCTCTGCATCTCCAAAAGTCGCCATATTATTCAACCCCCTTATTTTTATCAGCATTAGCTCCACCGCCGTTTTTAATCCATTCGTCAATTTCACTTATTTTAAATTTCCAAAGCCTTCCTACACGATGACAAGGAATACTCTTATTCTTAATCCAGCGATGCAAAGTGTCTTTATTGATACCAAGATGCTCTGCTATCTCTTTGCTTGATACCCAGTGTTCAACCTTATTATCCATTTGCACCCTCCTTAAATAAGATAATTAATTTTATCACATTTTTTTATGTTTGTATATAATTTAATTTGTTTTGATATGCATAGATATGTTTTAACATGTATAAGCACTTATTAAATATCGTGAATATCAGTAGACCAAAACAATAAAAAGCCAGAGTATATAAATACTTCTGGCAGATACTAAAACCAATTATTTATGATCTATTATCATTTATCGCGTACATACTAATAACTTTACACAACCAAACATGCATATAATTTCAATTTTACTTCATATATAACATCTATCCTATCTCCTCGACCCTACGAATTTATCTAACCTGTCAACTCAACCCCACGCACTTTATTACAGTCGACCTGTTTCCTCAATAAACAAAAACAAGGATTTTCAAGATTAAAAGGCACTGCCAGACATTAGGCAGAAAATCTTTCAACCTAGAAAACCCTTTATTTATCAGTGTTTTAAATACTCCTATTTCTCCACCCTTGACATCAATACTACGCACTCAACATGGTGCGTTTGAGGAAAAAGATCCACCGGCTGTACTTGTTTCAATTCATAGCCCAATTCTTGATAGCGTTTGATATCACGCGCCATGGTTGCTGGGTTACATGAGACATAGGTAATCTTCTCAGGTTGCATGGCAACACTAGCTTTGATGAAGCTTTCTGTCAAGCCCTTGCGTGGTGGGTCCACAATGATAACATCTGGTTTGATGCCATCCTTGCTCCACTTGGCCATGGCATTTTCAGCTGAGTAAGCCACATAGTGGGCATTTGTAATACCGTTGCGTTCTGCATTTTTCTTGGCATCTTCGACGGCTGTTTCGATGACTTCAACGCCGTAGACTTCCTTGACCTGTTTTGCAAATGACAAACCGATTGTCCCGATTCCTGAATAGGCATCAATAACAATGCTGTCGCTGTTTAAATCTGAGAAGTCAATAGCTGTTTGATAGAGTTTTTCAGCCATCTCGGTGTTAACCTGATAGAAAGACTGGGCAGAGATCTCATAGTCATTGCCCAACATCCTGTCTGTGATAGTGTCTTGGCCATAAAGGGTGCGGAACTCCTTACCAAAGATGGCGTTAGTGTTCTTATCGTTGATGTTTTGGATGATGGAAACAACACTCGGGAAGGCTTCCGTAATCTTAGCAATGACTTGGTCAATGCGGAAAACTTTTGGTCTGGTCGTTACAAAGACCAACATCATCTGACCTGAATAATGACCACGACGAACTACCAAATGACGAATCAAACCTGTCTGCTCCTTCTCATCATAAGGTTTGAGGTCATAGCGACGGAGAAGGTCACGGACAAAGACAATGAGTTTATCAATTTCCTTGTCTTGGATAAGGAAATCCTCAATTGGAATCAAGTCGTGCGAATTCTTACGGTAGAAACCTGTTTCAAGCTGACCTTTAACGCGGCGAACGGGCACCTGCGCCTTATTACGGTAAGCGTACGGTGTATCCATCCCCAATGTTTCAGCGACTTCTACGTCTGAGATACCTGCTGTCTTGTAGAGATTGTCCACAACTTGTTTACGTTTGAACTTGAGCTGCTCCTCGTAAGTCATATGACCAAAATCAGCAATTCCTGAACGGAGATAGGTTGCATCAATGTCCTGATTGCGGTTTGGTGAAAGAGTCACATACTCCTCAACCTTACCAAAGCCGATATTTTTCTTGAGCTTAAGCACTCGCATCTTGATGACTTCGCCTGGGAGGGCATTATCCACGAAAAAGACAAAGCCGTCCACCTTGGCAACGCCTGCTCCTTCATGTGTCAAATCAACAATTTCAACTTCTACAATAGCGTTTTTATTTAACATAATTCAACTTTCTTTACTCTTATAGGGCTTAAGCACATCTTCCAAAGCCTTTTACTACCCTCCATTATAGCACATATAAATCAAATTTATGGCTGGCCATAAATAATATAGATTTTTCAGAAAAGTCATACAGTGCTATCATAGGTCCATGACAAAAAATTTAACGACTCAGCCGCTTGGCTAGATGTCGTTTCTATCTAAAGGAGAATAATCATGCCAGATATTACCATTCATACAATCGAAACTGCACCAGAAGAAGTCAAAGACGTCCTTCAAACAGTCAAAGATGCCAATGGGGGATACATTCCAAACTTGATTGGTCTCCTTGCTAATGCGCCAACTGCGCTTGAAACTTACCGTACTGTCGGTGAAATCAACCGTCGCAATTCATTGACACCAACTGAACGTGAGGTTGTTCAAATTACAGCTGCTGTTACTAATGGTTGTGCCTTCTGTGTGGCAGGTCATACAGCCTTTTCAATCAAGCAAATCCAAATGACACCTCAACTTTTGGAAGCCCTTCGTAACCGTACACCAATCGAAGATGATCCAAAACTTGATACCCTTGCTAAATTCACTATTGCCGTGATTAATACCAAAGGTGCTGTTGGTGACGAAGCCTACAACGACTTCTTGGAAGCTGGCTACACTGCACAAAATGCCCTTGACGTTATCTTGGGTGTCAGCCTTGCAAGCTTGTGTAACTACGCTAACAATCTCGCACAAACACCAATTAACCCTGAACTTCAAGAATTCGCTTAATGCAAAGATAAACTGATAAAGATAAACTAGAGGAGGACCTAAGCCTATGTCACATTTTTCAAAAGAATTCCTTACTTGGTTGGACACCAACGCTGACCATATTGACCAAGAGTCTGGACCAATTGCGGACCAACTTCTTGAAAAAATTGCTGAAAACAACGTCTTTAAAATCGGTGTACCTGCTGAGTTTGATGGCCTAGGCGGTGGTCCTACTCAAGTTGTTGATGTGCTTAATGAATTGGCACAACATTCTTTGACAGCTTCCTTTATTTCTTGGGGACACCGTACTTTCATCGAGTATATCCTAGCTAGCGACAATGCTTACCCTCGTGAAACATGGTTGAAAGAATTGTATACTGGTGAGCGTGCTGGTGGAACTGGCTTGTCTAATGCAGTTAAATTCTTGTCTGATATTGAAGAATTGAATGTTACTATCAGCCAAGAAGGTGATGACTACTATCTCGATGGTCGTTTGCCTTGGGTGACTAACCTTCGTTCTGATAAATTCGCTGCTCTTTTTGCTACTGACTTTAAAGACGGTAGCCAACCTTGGATTATCACCATTCCATCTGAAGCTGAGGGCCTCAGCCGTTCTGAAGATTTGGAATTTGTTTCCCTTCAAGGTGCTAACACTGCCTCTCTTACTTTTGATCACGTTAAGTTAGATCCTAATTGGGTCCTTTCAAAAGAAGGTACAGACTATATTGCCAAAACACGTCCGAACTTCCTTGGTTTCCAGTTTGGTCTTGCCTTTGGTTTGGCACAACGTTCTCTTGATGAGGTTGAAGCTAGTCTAAACAGTAACCGTAGCGTTCTTCGTGAAGAATTTGAAGCTACACGTGGAAATCTTCTTGCTATTCAAGACCAACTCTTTGCGGGTCTTAATGATGCTAATTATTTCATTGAAAAACCACGTGAACTTTTCCAATTGCGTATCGATATTGTCGACGTCGTAGCCAACAGCCTACTCCTCGAACTTCAGGCTAGTGGTGGTCGTGGCTATTTGAAAGAATCAGAGTCAAGCTTTATCCGTCGTTGGAATGAAGGCGTCTTCCTTCCTATTGTATCTCCGAGTGCGGTGCAGCTTCGTCACATTCTTGCAGCTAGCTAGAAAGGCCGGTGGACCAATGAAGGTATTTTTTAAGAAAATTCCCTTGGCCCTATCTAGTCTAGTTCTTGCCCTCTTTAGTTTATCCAATCAAATAAGCCACTATGCCCTGATTGCTCAGGGCATTTGGTTTCTGGCCAGTATCGGTTTTATACTTATACTAGGACGCTTGATTCTTGGCTTTGAACAAGTAAGGGAAGACCTGCGCAACCCAGTCATTGCTTCGGCCTTTGCCAGCTTCTTTATGGCTGCTTTTCTCTTTGCCAGCCGCCTCCCACTAGCTCAAACAGGATTAAGTGTGACTTGGGTTGGACTCCTTGGACTTTATATTGCCTATATTATATTTTTCAGTCTGCGTTTTATGCGCCCACTATCTTTGAACCAAGTCTTTCCAAGCTGGTTCGTGGTCTACGTTGGCCCTGCTATCAGTCTTGTGACAGTACCAGCTGGTGTTCCTACTAGCATCAAGGGACTTATTCTGGGAGTAACGGGATTAGCGACCCTGGTCCTCTTTCCACTTGTTTTATGGAGAATGAAACAGATAGCCATCCCTCACCTATATCAGCCTATACTTGCTATTTTAGCAGCACCTCTGGCCCTTCTCATTACCAGCTCAATCAAGAGTAATCAAAGACCTGTAACCATCATTTTACTTGCCCTACTTTTATTCTCACAAGCATTCTTTTTCTATGCTCTTAATCTCTTTGTAAAACTGGTTAGAAAAGGCTTTATGCCACTTTTTGCAGCTTTTAGCTTTCCCTTGGTCAATAGTGTCAATGCTTTTAAGGCAGCTACCACCAGTCTTGCTTTAGTCAATCCAGCTACCCAATTGATTTATAAGGTAGAGTTCATCATCGTTCTTATTATCATGACCTATTTGCTCTATCATTTTCTAAAACTCTTATACAAGGCGCTTATACAAGCTCTTAATACCAAAAAGGAAGCAGGTTCAGTGTGAACCTGCTTCTTTTCTTATCTAAATCCTAGTTCTTTTAATTTTGCCTGATAAGTGTCAAAATCAATTTCAATCCCTTGACCGCCATACAAATCATAGCTGTCAATCCAATCACCATCCGAAGGAATGGTTTGCGAATTGATACCTTTTTTGAAACTTCCGGCATTTGAAAGTCCCAAGTCCAACATGTCCGTCATACTCATATTGGTTGAGGTCAGTGAGTAAACCTTCCCCAAAGCCTCAGGTCCTTTGAAGAGGCTAAGTGGATTCTTAAGCTGCTTCATGACAGCCTGCATCACTTGTTGCTGGCGCTTGGTACGGCCATAATCTCCCTCGTCATCCTTACGGAAACGGGCATAATTCAGAAGGGTGCGGCCATCCATATCTTGCTTACCAACTTTAATGGTTTGATTTGGCACGTGACCGTTCTTGTCCATCTTCAAATCATCTGGGACTTGAACCGAAGACACTTTTTTACCATCAATGGTCGCAAACTTCGCATTGATTTCCACACCATTTGGAAACAGGGTATCAACCCCTGTCGCAAAGGTTTCAAAGTCAACCATGGCATAGTACTTGATATCAATATCAAAGTTGCGTTTGAGCGTCTCACGCATGAGCTCTGCCCCTTGATGATTATTTTGCTCACCAATATTGAAAGCCGTATTGAGTTTCAAGTCCTGAGAATAGTCGGTTTCTGAAGCCCCCTTGATATTGACCAAGGTGTCTCGCATAAAGCTAACCATCTTAACCTTACCTTCTTTATTGCCCACATTGACCACCATAATGGAGTCTGTTCTGGCATCGGTAGAGTCTTGGCTAACGCGCTGGTCAGAACCCAGAATAAGGATATTGACCCCATCCTTGGTATCCTTACCATTAAAAGTCTCAACTATGGCAGGCTGGTAGGATTTACCATTATTACCTGCAGCAGAAAGGTCTGTTCCCTTGTAAAATTGATAAGCCATGGCTATCACTAGGAACACAACTCCAAGGCTTAAGCAACTAAGTACTAGCTTGACAACCTTCTTGAGCCTTCTCTTTTTCTTTGGCCGCTTCTTCTGGGCTACTTGCGACTTGGACCTTGGAACAGACGCTGTTGAAGGGGACGCTTGTCTTTGAACCTTTTTTCGTTTAGGTTTACTTTGAGCAACTTCCTCTCGATAGATGGGTAGCCCTTCCTCAGTTAACTGATTAACATCCTCATAATCACGCTCTTGATAGTAGTCAGAACGATTGTCATAAGGCTGGCGCCACGCTGCTTGATAGTCCTCTCTTTGCGCTTGATACCTCCGCTCAGCTTCGTAGGCATCTAACTTTCCTTGTAGATAATTGAACTCTGAGGCCTGCTGTCCATTCAGGTGAGCAAGATTTTTTAAAAGATAGCTGTAACGTAACCGTTCATGATGCGTAAACGGTCCATTGTTAGATTTGGTCATAAGATTTCCCTTTAAATTTCATAGACTTGGTAAGCACCCAAGATTTTATATCCAATTCCAACTGCAGTCAGCTCTTCAAGAGCGAACTGAGCCAACTTTTCCTTTGTATAATCACAATCAATAATAAAGAAATACTCGCCAAGTACCGTCTTCAAAGGACGACTTTCTATCTTGGTCAAGTCAATGCCTCGCCAGGCAAAGGTCGATAAGGCCTTGTAAAGTGCCCCTGGCATATTGTCAGGCAGGGTCAAGGCCAGCGTTAATTTGCAATCAATCTGATTGAGCGGAATCTCAGGAACGGTGTTCCCCAACACCCAAAAGCGCGTATAATTCTTTTCAATCTCCTGAATATCCTTAGCCAAGATTTGAAGACCGTATTCCTTAGCAGCTGCATGCGGAGCGATAGCCGCATATGGCTGATCTGGATTATCAGCGACAAAACGCGCTGCAAAGGCTGTACTGGCTGTTGTCTCAATCTTGGCATGTGGAAAATGCTGTTTAATATACTTTTTCCCTTGGGCAATAGCCTGTGGGTGTGAGAAGATTTTCTCAATTTTCTCATGATGTTTCGTCGCCATCAACTGCTGCTTGATGGGCTGAACAATCTCTGCCACAGCACGAATATCGGCCTGATGGAAGAGATAGTCTAAACTCTCATGAACAGAGCCCTCAATGGAATTTTCCACCGGAATGACCGCATAATCCACACGTCCCTCTTCATAAGACTTGATAACCTCGGTAATGGTACCTAGAGAAACCAATTCTGCCTTAGGAAAAGCCTTTAAGGCTGCATTATGCGTAAACGACCCACTAGGGCCCAAATAACCTACATACATTTGATAAACCTTGCTACTTCTTCTGGCGTTCGGTTATCAACTGTGACAACCAAATCTGCTAAATCTTGATAGAGTGCCATTCGACCGTCATAAATAGCCTTAAAATCCTCTTTGGAATGATTGAGAAAAAGTGGACGCTGATTCTTGGTATCCTTTTCAATGCGATCATAGACGACATCGAAAGAAGCATGGAGCCAAACGTTATGCTTACGATTCTTGGCCAAGAGCTGACGATTACGCTCAGTCACAACGACACCACCTCCAGTAGAGATGATGACATCATCTCCCTCTTGGAGAAGTTCTTCCAAAGTCTCAGACTCAATCTGACGAAAGGCTGCTTCACCTTCTTTTGCAAAAAAATCAGCAATGGACATGCCGATTTTCTCCTCGATGACCTGATCCATATCAACGAAACGACCATCCAGGTATGGGGCGACGGAACTCTTACCAACTCCCATAAAGCCCAATAAAACCTTAGCCATTGAGCAATCCTTCCAAGTCACTAAAGAAGCTTGGGTAACTTGTATTGATAGCTTCTGCACGTTGCAAGTCAACCTCACCATCTTGAACCAAGAGGGCAGCAATAGCTGTCATCATACCAATACGGTGGTCTCCAAAGGTATTGACCTCTGCCCCATGAAGAGCCGTCTTACCAGTGATAATCATACCATCCTCTGTTGGAACAATATCAGCCCCCATAGCATTCAAGGCATCTGCTACCACCTGAATACGGTCGGTCTCTTTGACCTTGAGTTCTTCAGCATCACGAATCACTGTCTTACCTTGGGCTTGTGTCGCCAAGAGTGTGATAATCGGAAGTTCATCAATCAAACGTGGAATGATATCTCCACCAATTTCAGTTCCTTTAAGTTCTGAAGTTTCAACCGTAATAGTCGCAGATTTAGCAACTTGATCAATATCTGAAAGGGTAATCTTACCACCCATATCTTTGATCACATCAATGATACCCGTACGTGTCTCGTTGATGCCGACATTTTCCAAGACAATCTTAGAGTTAGGCACCACGAGTCCCGCTACCAACCAAAAGGCTGCTGAAGAAATGTCACCTGGAACCACTACTTCTTGAGCAGTAAAGCTTTGGCCACCAGAAATACGAATTTCCTTGCCATCTACTTGAAGCTGACCACCAAACTGCTGAATCATATCTTCCGTATGATTACGTGTTTTTTCCTTTTCAATAATGACAGATTCGCCATCAGCTTGAAGCGCTGCAAAAATAAGGGCAGATTTTACCTGAGCAGAGGCCACAGGCAATTGGTAATGAATAGGTTTAAGAGACTTGCTACCGTGCATTTTCAAAGGTGGCAAATCACGGTCTGTTTGACCAGAAACCTCTACACCCATCTGACGCAAGGGAATGGTCACACGGTCCATCGGACGTTTTGAAAGGGAATCATCTCCAAACATTTCCACATCAAAATCTTGACCTGCAAGCACACCTGAAATCAAACGAATCGATGTTCCAGAGTTCCCCATGTCCAACTTGTTTTGAGGAGCCTTGAGACCATCAAAACCAACACCGTGAATGCGTACCACATCACCATCATCCTCGATAGTCACACCCAAATCACGGAAGACCTGCATAGTTGAGAGGACATCCTCACCTCGTAAAATATCACGAACTGTTGTCACACCTTTGGCAAGACTTCCGAACATGATAGAACGGTGACTGATTGACTTGTCACCAGGGATGCGCAAGCTGCCATGAAGACCTTGAGCCTTGGTTTCTAGTTTCATAGGTTACTCCTAAAAATTTTATAGTTATTTCCATTATACCATAATTGAAAGCCCAACCATAGACTGAATTGTCAAAATATTCACTCGCTAGTATTACCATACTTTTCTTTTAGGTAGGCAACTGCCTCTTGAACACGGTTCCGAATCAAGTTAGCAGACTCCTCTAAAAGACGATTTTCCTCAGCAGACAAAGACAAGTGAACGGGAGCAGCCACCCCATGACGCCCTAGGATGACTGGATAGCCAAGATAGGTTTGATAGGCTTCTTGATAGCTTGATACTGCCACTTCTTCTTGAGCATCTGAAAGGATAATAGTTACCAAACGAAGAGCCGCACTGGCAATGCCGTAAGAAGTATAGCCCTTACCATAAAAGACCTTGTGGCCACCCTTCATGGAAGCCATAAAGAGATTTTGTCGCTCTTCTTCACTGGTCAATGCTGTAATGTCTTGACCTTTGACCTTAACCTGACTCCAGGCTGTAAATTGGGAATTCCCATGTTCGCCAAGATTGTAGCCGGATACTGATTTAGGATTTACTGACAAATCATCTCCTACCGCTGCCTTCATTCTCGCCGTATCGAGTAGAGTCCCTGTCCCAATCACACGTTCTCTTGGCCAGCCTGTGAATTCCTGATAGAGGGCTGATACAGCATCTACAGGATTCGAGATAACCAAGAGTATGCCTTTAAAATTCAATTTTTTAAGTGCCTGAGAAACCTGATAAACGGCTTCTCGAGTAAATGGAAATTCAGCAAAGCGATCCTCACCAGCATTATGCTGTAACTGAATGTTTCCAAGAGATGAAATAATCACATCAGCATCTTCAAGTGCCGCATAATCATTGACAACAATGCTTGCATAGCTAGGCAGATTTGCCATGGCATCCTTAAAATCCTGGGCATCTGCCTCGGCCTTCTTCTCATTGATATCTATAAAGACATAGCTATCAGCCAAGCCTTGAGCAATTGCTCCATGAGCTACTGCAGCTCCAACATTTCCCATACCAATAATTCCAATCTTACGACTCATCATTTTCCTCCTTAATATTTCTAGCTTCTTCCTTAGACAATCTCTTTTGAATGCAGAAAAAGGCCTGTCAACTGACACACCCTCTCTGATTAGCTATTCAATTCTTGCAAAGGTTTGAAGATGATACGTTCAATATCATTCAAATAAACAGACAAGCCTTGTTGTGCAGCCAAGTATTCTTTCAAAAGGGCATTAGCTTCCACTTTTTGCCCCAATTCTTGAACAGCTGCTTGTTCTTCTGCTGTTGGCATTGTACCAGCTTGCATTTTAGCATAGAAATCCTCTTGGAAATCAGTAAACTCTTTGAAAAGAGCGCTAGCTTCAGCATCAGCTGCAATCGCTTCTTTTTTCTCTACCAAAGTTTTGTACTCAGGAAGGGCACGAATGCCACGTTCCAACTCATTTGCTAAATCATAAATATTTGTCATTTTATTCTCCTAGGCAATCACCACATGATAATCCGTATTGGCTTCAATAACAGTCTTAGCATGTGTGCGATCTTTTTCATTTTTAAAAGTAATTTGGAGGATACCGTGAATATCCTCACGATTTTCCTCATTAATACGAAGGTTAACCAAAGACGTTCCTCGTAGCAATTCCATAATGCTAAGGATAACGTCTTCTCGGTCAGGCACATCCACGAAAATATCGAAGGCACTTTCCACGCCACCCTTTTTGTGAATTTCCATCTCTTTACGTTTCTTACGACCGTTGTCAAAGAACTCCCAAATGGCATTCTCATCTTCAGCCTTAATCAAGTCGGCCACATGGTCCAAACGTTTTTTGAAATCTTCAATACGATCCAAAACAGCTGGCCCATTGGTCATGAGAATGGAAGCCCACATGCCAGGTTCACTTTCTGCAATACGGGTCATATCTCGGAATCCCCCAGCCGCAAAGTGATTGGTCATCTCGTGAGCCTGAGCATAATCAGCTGCCTGCTCCATAAGTCCAGAAGCCAAAAGATGTGGGAAATGACTGATTTGACTGGTCACACGATCATGTTCAGCCGCATCAATCTCCACAAATCGTGACTTAAGCCCCGACAAGATATCCTTAAGTTCAGGGATAGTTGTCTCTCTTGTTAAACTTGTCGGAGTGAAAATATAATAGGCATTTTCAAAAAGTGTCACATCAGCTGCGATAGCCCCTGATTTATGGGAACCAGCCATAGGGTGAGACCCCACAAACTGAACATTTTTACCTGTTAGGTAACGTTCAGCTGCCTCAACGATATCCAACTTAGTAGACCCCGCGTCAGTGATGACGACATTATCTTTGAGCTCCAAGTCAGCCAATTCCTGCAAGTAGGCCACAGTTTGCTTAATTGGCACTGCAAGGATAATCACATCAGCAAGTGGGGCAAACTCTTTGAAATCACTGGTTGCACGGTCAACGATACCACGCTCAAGCGCAATATTTCGAGAATAGTCAGAGCGATTATATCCAAGAATCACATAATCAGGGTGGTCTCTTTTAATCCCTAAAGCTAAGGAACCACCAATTAAGCCCAATCCTGCGATATAAATTGTTTTCTTACTCATTACTACTCCCATCTATTGTCTGATGTTGCTTAAAAGTTTTTCACATAGTCACGGTGACGTGCTACCGCTTCTTTCAATTCTTCCATGTTATCGGAAGAGAATTTGTCCAAGATTTCATTAGCTACGACTGTAGCAACTACGGACTCCATAACAACACCCGCTGCCGGCAAGGCCGTTGGGTCTGAACGCTCAACTGTTGCCTTGTAAGGTTCGTGTGTTTCGATATCTACTGACATCAAAGGCTTGTAAAGGGTTGGAATGGGTTTCATAACCCCACGCACCACAATTGGTTGACCATTGGTCATACCACCTTCGAAACCACCAAGATTGTTAGTGCGACGTGTATAACCATCCTCTTCATTCCAGAGAATCTCGTCCATCACTTGAGAGCCCTTGAGGTAGCCATCTTTGAAACCAAGACCAAATTCCACACCCTTGAAGGCATTGATGGATACAACTGCTTGAGCAATCTTAGCATCAAGTTTTGTATCCCATTGCACATAAGAACCAAGACCAACAGGAACACCACCAACGACAGTTTCAACGACACCACCGATTGTGTCCCCTTCTTTTTTGATTTGGTCAATGTAATCTTTAATTTCTTGTTCACGTTCTTGGTTAACGACTGAAATCTCTGATTGTTGAGCCAATTCCTTGATTTGAGCCACCGTCAAATTCTCAGGCACGTCAATTTCCTTACCACCAAAGACAACAACATGGTTAGCAATTTCAATATCGAGCTCAGCCAAGATACGTTTAGCGACAGCACCTACTGCCACACGCATAGTTGTTTCACGCGCACTAGAACGCTCCAAGGAATTACGCAAATCATCGAAACGGTATTTCATTCCACCAACCAAGTCAGCATGTCCTGGACGTGGGTGAGTGATTTTACGTTTGGTTTTCAAACGGTCTTCAATGTCTTCCACAGCCATGATGTCCAACCATTTTTGATGGTCCTTATTGATAACATGAAGGGTGATTGGAGCCCCTGTTGTTTTCCCATGACGAACACCAGAAGTGATTTCAACTTTATCAGACTCAATTTTCATACGGCCACCACGACCATAACCACCTTGGCGGCGTTTCAAATCAGCATTGATATCTTCAGCCGTCAAGGGAAGACCAGCTGGAACACCTTCGATAATTGCTGTTAAACGTGGGCCATGAGACTCACCTGCTGTTAAATATCTCATTTATTTCTCCAAGTACTCTTTCATTTCAACTAAAGGAATCTGATTGATAGCTGCCTTACCAATCTCTGGAACGATAACTGTCTTAATGCTATTGCCACGAGCTTTTTTATCATGTGTGAGGGCTGTATAGAGCTCCTCAACACGCCATGGCTCATAGTCTACTGGCAAGCCAAATTTGACACACATCTCAGCGATTTGGCGTGTGATCCCCTTAGGCATCAGACCTTTTTCCTCAGCAACTCGTGAAATCTGAACCATTCCGATAGCTACCGCTTCACCGTGCATGACTTTACCGTAACCAGCTGTTTGTTCAACGGCATGCCCAATCGTATGACCAAAGTTTAGGTACATACGGACACCACCTTCAAACTCATCTTCAACGACAATTTTACGCTTAACGTTACATGAACGGTAAATAATGGTTTCTGAGTTTTCTAGGATACTGTGAACCGAACCATCGATGCTTTCAAGGAGGTGCCAAAGTTCAGGATCGTCAATCAAACCGTATTTGACAACCTCACCCATACCTTCGATCAATTCACGTTTACCAAGTGACTCAAGGACATTAGGGTCAATCAAAACCCCATCAGGCTGAGCAAAAGTTCCCACGATATTTTTAGCAAATGGTGTGTTCACACCCGTCTTACCACCAATAGATGAATCCACTTGGGCAGTGAGACTAGTTGGAACCTGAACGAAGTGAATGCCACGCATATAAGTTGAAGCAACAAAGCCTGCCAAGTCACCAACAACACCGCCACCAAGAGCAAGAATACCATCACTACGAGTCATGCCATTCTTAATCAAAAACTCATAAGCCTTGTTAACAGTTTTTAGATTTTTACTCGCTTCACCTTCTAGGAAATCAAAAACGACAACCTCAAAACCTTCGTGCTCCAGGCTAAGCTTAACTTTTTCTGCATATAGAGCTCCCACATGATTGTCCGTAATAAGGGCAATCTTTTGTGGTTCCCAAAGTGACTTCACCCATTTACCGACAGTCTTAAGGGCTCCTTTTTCAATAATAATGTCATAAGGGTTATGTGTTAAATTTACCTCTAGTTTCATCGTCGTCCCCTCCTAGCTATTGTAAATATTTTCTAATTCCTGCCAAATGGCGTCTGTTGGCATGTCCTTGCCTGTCCACAATTTAAAGGCACCTGCTGCTTGATGAAGCAACATGCCAAGTCCGTTCACAGCCTCTATTCCCTGTTTTCTAGCCAAGGCCAAGAAAGGTGTTTCAAAAGGCTGATAAATGATATCAGCAACCAAGAGTCCCTTAGGAAATTTTGTATCTGTAGGAATAGGCAAGGATGCGCCATCCATACCTACACTCGTCGCATTCACCAATAAATCAGCCTGGCCTAGCTCCTCTTTAAAATACTTAAGATCATTTAAAGCATGAAACTCCAAGTGACAAGTTGTCTGTTCAAGTAAGGACTTAAAGCTCTCTTTTGCCTTATCCAATGACTGAGGGCGAACATAGACACTTACTTTTTTGGCACCATCAAGAACTGCCTGCGTCACAATAGCTTTAGCCGCACCACCAGCACCCAAAATCATCAGATGGGCATCTTTAGGGCTAAAGTTCTTTAGACTAGCAAAAAAGCCAAAACCGTCCGTATTATGACCAATCAAACGCCCATCACAATTAACAACTGTATTGACAGCACCAATCAGTTGAGCTGCAGGACTAATCTCATCCAAAAAAGGAATGACTGCTTCCTTATATGGCATGGACAAATTGATACCGAACATGTCGTAACGTCTAATATTTTCAACTGTCTCGGCTAGGTCTGATTCCGGAATCTCCCAGGCCACATAAACACCATTAACTTGTGTCTTCTCAAAGGCCGAATTATGAATGAATGGCGAAATCGAATGCTTGATTGGATTGGCGACAACAGCTGCTAGGCGTGTGTGTCCATCAATCTGCATCCAAAACCTCCCTGATTCTGCGCATATCTGCTAAACTAATTTGTCCTGGAGCACTGGCATTATCAAGACTGGCAAAGGTCCATGATGACCCTATCAAGTCGCCCGCAAAACGTGACAAACGACCTAGTTTACCCATTGACATGGTCACAAACTCCTGCTCAGGATTAAAGGCCTTAAAGCCACGTGTGAAGTTCATAAGGTCGAGAACATCCTGCTCATTCTTAGGCATAACTGCCACCTTAACCACTCGTGGTGTCAAGTTTGCCATCTCAGACAAAAGTTCCATGAGGTTTTCAGGTGTCTCCTCAAAGTTATGATAAGACAAAACCAAGTTTGAAAATTCAAGCATTTGATCAAAGACAGCCTTACGTGTGAAATACTCAAAATCAATATAATCTGGCGAGTAAATCGCAGCTACATCCTTAATCAGTGCGACATATTCCGCATCCGTTAACTCAAGCCTACCACCCTCACGCGTTGTACGGATGGTAAAGATAATCTCAAAGCCTGCGAATTTCTCGAAAATAGCCGGAGCAACCGTTAAGATACTATCCTTATCTAAAAAATCTGCACGCCATTCTATAATGTCTGCCCCCTCAAAACGAGACAGTTCAAGCTCTTGTGCCTCCTCTAAACTAGTTGGCATAATCGGAACTACAATTTTCATTTATTTACCCTTATTGTGTATACTTTCAAATAATTTGATGTTGGATCATTAGGATTGACGGTAAAATCCGCTGGTAATTGTTGCAGGTTAACGAAGTCCGCTGTAACATCTCCCAAACCCTTACGCAGTTGTTTTTTAAACTGTTGCACGGTCATATTAGCAGCATTGGTACTTGCAATGATTGTCCCATGCTCTGATAAAATATCAAGACTCTGTGCAATTAACTTGTGGTAATCCTTATTTGCTGAGAAAGTGCGTTTCTTATTTCTGGCAAAGCTTGGCGGATCGATGACGATAAGGTCATAAGATAAGCCTTTTTTCTTTGCATATTTGAAATAATCAAAGACATCCATCACGACCAAGCGATGATTTTCCATACTGAAGCCATTAGCTTCAAAATGAGCCGTCGATAATTCACGTGAACGCTTAGCCAAATCAACCGATGTCGTTTCAATCGCTCCACCCATAGCCGCAGCAACTGAAAAAGCTGCCGTATAGGAGAACATATTCAAAACTGATTTACCCAAAGCTAGGCCATTAACTAAGCCATCACGCACTTCATGCTGATCAAGGAAAATCCCCGTCATTAGCCCATCATTGAGGAAAACTTCATAAGTTACCCCATTTTCTAAAATGGTGAAGGTATCAGCCGCCTCTTGCCCAAAAAGATGGTCTGATTCGAAATCAAGACCCTTGAAGCGGATTTTCTCATAGCCTCCCAAGACCTCAGGAAAGACCATTTGGAAAGCATCTACAATATCATTTTTCAAGGAATAAACAAAGGCATTGTACCATGAAAAGAGGGCATAATCCCCATATAAATCAATTGTGAGACCACCAAAATCGTCACCATCTTGGTTGAAAAGACGAAAAGCTGTCGTCAACTCATTATCATAATAGGATTGACGTTTGGCCTTAGCCCTTTCAAAAAGTCCTTGAAAATAAGTCACTGTCAATTGTTGTTTTTTAGGGGACAGAAACCATCCTATCCCCTTATTTTGACTTGACAAATAGCCCGTTCCTAAAAAGTCTTTGGATTGGCTATATAGATAAACCAACTGATTATTTTCAGTTATATTTGGAAAATCTTCGGCTAAAAGAAGCTGTTTTCCTTGTTTGATTTTTTTCTCCGCAAAGGGACTTACCGTCAATATACTCATGTTACTATTATACCAAAAAAATGCTATTATTTCTGTTTCGTGACTAGATTTTATCAATTATATGTCAAGGAATATCACACTCAATGGCAGTAAATTTTTGAGAGTCATTATCTTATTTGGTATAATGATTAAGATAATATAGAATCAAAGGAAGTATTACTTTGAAAAAAATTACTGAAGCCTTTTGGAAAGGAGTTTCATCAAGACTTGGATTTATCCTCTTGTTACTCTTCTTTTATTGGCTAAAAACCATATTCGCTTATTACGTCAACATTAATCTTGAGTTGGAAAGCAGATATCAGGTTATGCTTTCGCTGATTAACCCTATTCCACTAGGATTAATGCTTCTAGGTTTAGGACTATACTTTAAGAAACGACGTTTCTTTTATAGCATTACCATTGCTATCTATGTCATCCTTAACCTCTTACTTATTGCTAATGTGATTTACTTTGGAGAGTTTACAGACTTCATCACTGTAAATACCATCCTAGCAAGTTCTAGTTCGGCAGCAGGACTAGGAGACTCAGCCAAGAACCTTCTTGAGCCAAGCTATCTTTTCTACCTGATTGATGTTCCTTTCTTCATCTATGCTGGTTTCAGGAAGAAGCTTAAGATGGACAGCAAGCCATTTAACAAACGAGCTAGTTTTGCCGTTACTGCACTGTCGACACTCCTTCTCTCAGTTAACCTCTTTTTAGCGGAAGTTAACCGTGGCGAGTTGTTGACACGTGGTTTCTCAAATAACTATATTGTTCGTGCTATGGGGCTCCCCTTCTTCACAGCCTATTCTGGTAACTTAACTTATCAGGCCTCACAGGCTCGTTCATCTGCAACAGCTGAGGATATGAAAAAGGTTGAAGCTTACGTTAAAGAGCATTACGCAGCACCTGATCCTAAGTATTACGGAATTGCTAAAGGAAGAAACGTCATCGTTATTCACTTGGAAAGCTTCCAACAGTTCCTCATTGATTACAAGCTCAAAGTAGACGGTCAAGACTATGAGGTTACACCATTCATCAATTCCATTTATCACTCAAATGAAACGCTAGCCTTTTCAAACTTCTTCCACCAAGTTAAATCAGGTAAAACTTCTGATGCTGAAACCTTGATGGAAACGTCTCTCTTTGGACTAAGCACAGGCTCATACATGGTAAACTATGGCGGTACCAATACAGCCTATGCTGCACCATCTATCCTAGCTCAAACAGGCGATTATACATCAGCTGTTTTCCATGGAAACACTGGATCCTTCTGGAATCGTAATAATACCTATAAACAATGGGGGTATAATTACTTCTTTGACTCATCAGCCTTCACTGAAAAAACTGATGAAAACTCCTTCCAGTATGGTCTAAATGACAAGTACATGTTCCCAGATTCCATCAAATATCTGGAACAAATGCAACAACCTTTCTACGTTAAATACCTTACAGTATCTAACCACTACCCATACACTTCACTCTCAGGCGATGAAAAGGAACAAGGTTTCCCACTCGCTGAAACAAAAGACGAAACAGTCAACGGATATTTTGCAACAGCTAACTATCTTGACTCAGCAATCAAAGACTTCTTTGATTACCTTAAGGAAACCGGTCTTTACGACAACTCGATTATTGTCATGTACGGTGACCACTATGGTATCTCTGATACACGAAGCAGCAATCTTGCTGAACTTCTCGGTAAGAACCCTGAAACTTGGTCAAACTATGATAAAGCCATGCTTCAACGTGTTCCTTACATGATTCATATTCCAGGCTATACTGGTGGTGGTATCTCTAACACCTTTGGTGGTGAGGTTGATGCCCTTCCAACTCTCCTTCACGTTCTTGGCGTTGACACTAGCTCTTATATCCAGATGGGACAAGACCTCCTATCTCCTGATAATAAGCAAACCGTCGCATTTAGAACCTCAGGTCAATATGTTACTCCTCAATACACCAGCTACTCTGGTCGACTTTATAACACTCAAACAGGGGAAGAAATTACCAACCCTGATGAGACAACTAAAAAAGATAACGAAGCCATTCGTAAGGCAGTAGCAACTCAGCTTTCGATGAGTGACGCTGTTCAAACAGGTGACCTTCTTCGTTTCTATACGCCAAACGGTTTGAAGCATGTTGATTCTAGCAAGATTTCCTACACTAAACAGATGGATCAACTAAAAGAAATCAATAAAAAGCTGAAAGATAAATCAACCAGCCTCTACAAACAAAAAGGCAATAAATCGACAGCTGATCTATTCAAGACCCCATCTTACAAGGAACTACATCCTGCAGAATCTGAATCAAGCTCAAGTTCAAGTGAATCAGAGTCTAGTAGCTCTTCAACGGAACAACAATAAGCCTTAAAAGCAGTCCTATTTGGACTGCCTTTTTAGATTAAACAATTATCAATCGTACTTAACTGGAAAATCATAATCCTCAGAGCACTCGCCTCAAACATATTTCTTGCTAGTTTACTATAAGCGTGATTAAATAGAGTTTGTAAGAAAACTTATAAAGGAGAACAGATATGAATCCAATGGACCTATTTAACCAAGTAAAAGAAATGATTGAAAAGAAAGATTTCGAAGCTGCTAAAAAGTTTGTCGATGACAATAAAGATGATTTGGGCGAATACTTTGACCAAGCTAAGTCACTTGTTTCAGGTAACGAAATGGTTAGTGGAGCTTTAGACAAGATTAAAGGTCTATTCTAAGACGAAGTCCTCTCAATCAATAGGATTGAGGGGACTTTTTATGTTTAGAGTTTCTATTTAGAGACAATGCATAACACAATCTAAGATTCTTTAGAAACACAAAAAAGAGATTCCTAAGGAACCTCTTTTTATTCTATATGACTATAGAATTATTTTTTCAAGTTGTAGAATGATTTCAAACCACGGTATTCTGTTAGTGCCATTTTAAATGCGTATATAATAGGAAGAAAACCTATTAAATAAGGATATATGCGTGTAAGATATAGATGGTAAAACTCACAAAAAGTTACTAAAGTTTACACTTATTGCCCCTTATTTGCCCCTTTTCAATTTTTTTGCAAAATAAAAAACCGCCCTTTTATGGGCGGCGTCTACCTATGAAGGCTATTCTCAAAACCAATACTATTATAACACAAAAAAATAAAAAACGCACCAGACCCCGTAGAGTTACTGGCACTTTCCTAGATATATTATACCAAACAAAAAAGCCCCAGCAATCGCTAGGGCTTCGACCACTACCACCATGATGTCCGAACTGTGGTCTGTCGGGAGGTGATATACTCCTTTTCGTTTTATAGTTTTCGTGGTCTTGATTAATTATCCGTAGTAGTTAACGAGGTCGTCTTTATCCCAACATGAGAGCCAAACCGTACCAAATTGGCCAAACTCGAAATGTCGATAATAATAACCGCCGTAGTAGCCGCCGTCTTGCATGTCAGTGATGTTAGATTCATCACCGGCGAAACTAAAGAACATACCTGCTTTGAAATCTTGATCAGCACCGTCTGGCAAGTCGTTGCCGTCCGCATCTACCCAGTTAACCATTGAAACGGGGATGCCGTTTTCTGTCCAGTCGAATCCAACGGGTGCTAAATAGTCGCATTTGATTTGCCAAATGCCGTTGACATATTTGACCTCATTGGCTTCATAGTAAGCTTTTTCTTGCGGCTCGACCGCCGTGTTAGCTTGATTGTTAGTCTGTGGTGCAGTGTCAGCATATCGCCAAACCTCAATATAAGCCGGCTGATTCCATCCGTAGTAATCGTTCCATGGGTAAGTATTGATAGCTTGTCCTGCTGCTCCTTGAGTTGAGAAATCGCAACTGATGAAGTATGTATCATCAAGCATGACACCGACATGACCACCAGCTCCACCAGAACTAGCCATGTCAGCACCCCATGACATCAAAACGATGTCGCCTGGCACTGCATCCCATGATTCGTTACGGCAAACACGATAGAAGCCATTATTTGATAGTTGCTGACCAAGAGTTACTGTTGATGGTAGCCCTTGAATACCGATGCCGGCTTCTATCAAGGCTTGAGACACTGAACCAGAACAGTCAGCGGTCCCGTCTGTACCGTTACGGCTGCCAAGCATTGAGTAAGTCAATAGCCCTCTATGGTTAACAAACCAGTTAATTAATGTTTGTTGTACGCTCATATTAGTAACCTTCCTTGTCGTTTCGTGGTTCATTGTAGTTCAATGCACGTTCACTGTCTCCGACACCCTTGGTTGTTGGGTCTGTAACAATACCCAAGATTACCAAGATCACAACGAAAGTATTAACACCCTCTTGGATGTTGTGTGGGATTTCAAGCCCGAATTGCTGCAACATCAAGAAAACTGCTGAGATAAGAGCTACTAGAGTAGCTTTGTTTTGTAAGCGAAGTTTAAAATTAATCATTTTTTGTTTTCTCCTTTTCTTCTTCAATCGAAGTTAAATTAAATTTGTCTTTGTCGATATTATTCTTAATGTACTTATCAAAGTATGGGATTTCCACGCCTAGAGCCGATAGACTAGCCAAAATACTAGAGCCGTAAGCGGCAATCATTGCAAAGATAAATGTATCTAGGATACCTCCGAGATTCATGAAGACCGCAAACGGATAGAAAATGGCTACAAACGTAAACATGGCTATGTGACCGACTAGACCTTTTCTAAATTTTGAGCTTGAAAACTCATGGAAGGCCCACGCTCTTGCCACACCGATGGCGATGTCACTGAAAATGATAATCATAAGCAGAAACACCCATAAATGCTCGTCTATTCCGTGGTCGTAGAAGTCTTTGACCACTTGGAAGATACCAAAGATTCCGTCTGGTTTGTGCATTTGACCCCCTTTCTAAAATAGAAAATTCTTGATAATTTCGTCTGCAATAGCTCTATGTCCTAAATCGCCCGGATGACTTGCCACACCAGCGTTGGTAATAGTGTAGTTAGAACCGTCTGGCAATCTCAACACCTTGCCCATTTCAGACTTGTACTTGGCATCTTTAGAATACTGATAGATGTCAACGAATGTAACACCCAGTGGCTTACAGATACGCTTGATTCTATCAACGAAGTCCGGTGAAGCGTAGTAGATACCGACCCAATAGATTAGAGCTTTTGGCGATGCCGCCCTAATCCAATTCACAAGGTTAGGGATATCCGTTTCAAGATTCTTGCGTTTCTCGTCAGTATTCAAGTTATCACCAAACTGCAAAATGACAATGTCTGTGTCTGGGCCTAGTGATTGCTTCATTTTGCTGTCGAATGTGCCACGTCGATTGTTTGGATCAGATTCCCAATCTGCACCATTACCACGCTCAACCACTGCGCTAGGGTTCTTGGACAGAATGTAGTTTTTAACCAATGTGAAATAATCCTTATCTGGTGCACTAGCAGCCATACCCATACCCTTAAGCCATGGATGGCTTAGGATTGAGTTACCAAACACAGCTACACGGCTAGGAATGTTTGAAACTGTTGACAGATTGCCATTGTTATCGACTAACAAGCGGAATTTAGTGCCGTTCGGACTGGTAATCATCGGAGTTTTTTTGAACAATTCAAGCTCGGTAACAATCGGTTCAATCTTATCCGTTTTTTGTTTCAAGACCTCTACTTTCTCATTAGCGCTCTCGTTAGCTACACGATAGCTGAATGGGATAGCTTGCCCTGTTTCGTACATAATCTTTCCAGAATACCCAGCATTGTTAGTAACGTGTTGAGCGTCTTGGATCAAATTGCGTTCACCCTTCGAAGCGTAAACACGATTATCATGAGATTCAAAGAATAACTGCTCACCGAAGAAGATCTCTTTATCTTCGCCTCGCACATTCAACGTATTGAAACCTGCCGAAAGTTCCTTTTGGAACACTCGAGGAGATACAATCAAATCATTCTGGTCGATGTTACCGATGGCAAAATTGTATGTCCCTGCATCCTTGACATAGACGTTGATTGTGTCAATGAAGCCACGGCTCTTGTCCCACTTCTTGATAGGGCTCATATACCCGAGGTTATTAATCGTCGTTACTTGAGTCGTATCAATGCCAGTAATATCTGATCCAAACTGTACTTTTGATGTATCTGGCATGACGAATGGCACTTTTGAAGCAATGGCACTGGAGCCGAAATCAAGGTTTTCAAGATAGTGAGCTTGAGCATTTCCACCTTGAATAACTTTTGTAGGTTCGTCCGAGGTCAAGCGACTAATAAGGATATAGCCGTTAGCTTCAGGAATGAAATCTTGATTAACTAACACGTCTGTAGTAGAGAATGTTTTAAGTTTCTTACCCGAAATGTCAAAGTAATGAGTGAACACCCCACGAACATTTTTCAGTCCATAAGTAACACCGGCCTGCATGTAGATTTTAGGGTAAGTGCCCCATGTACCAGCATCGTAGGTACCATTCCCATTACCAGACCAAGCTTTACCAACCTTGAAGGTACGTTCATCAACCAACTGCTTAACGACATTAACGAAACTCAATTCCTCGGGTTTAACATCTAGCGTCAATTTAGGAATTTTGAGAGAAATATAGCCGTCTGGGAGATTTGAAAAGTCAACGTTAGCTTTTTTCAAATCCTCAAGAGAAGCGTTAAACACTCTTGCGGTCTCGTCTGGTTTAGAAGATACGTATAGCATGCAATCTTCTGGTGGAATGTACTCCATAGTGACTAAGTCGTCCGTTTCCGAGAACTTTTTAACAAGTCGTCCGCCATCACTTGAAATCGCAAACGAGAAGATTCCACGGATATTTGATAGATAGTATTTAAACCCTTTTTTAATCGGAATCGGCATGAATCGGAGCCATCCGTTAGAGGCCCATGTCCCGATTGATGTGTTGTTCCAAAGATATACTGAGCCTTCAATCTTATCTCTTAGAAGTTGCTCGATTGATTCCGTGAAGTCGATGTTGTCAGCCGTAACTTCGTCAACATTCAGTCCTCTGGATTGATAGACACCACCTTCCTTCCACTGGCGGTCACCCTCGTTGAAGTAATACCATTTTCCTGTGTTGCTTGCTACTACGATACCGTTGGCACCGTTTGGATAAGTACGCTGAATTTCTTCCAAAGAGCCAAGCACAGCCTTAGGTGCGTTTGACGAAATGGCATTAAGTTTTGACTCAACCCATTTAGTACTAGCCTTCCCGTCAAGATTCTTAGAAATGTTGTCGAGACGGTCCGGGAGCGTGTTATACGTATCCCTTGACTTCACGACTTCCATATCGGTATTACCGCTCTTGGCAGCGTCATCGTAGGTGATTTCCATACCTCGAGCAATAGCTTCTCGAACATCCGCACCCTTGGTTTTCTTTCGGATAGCGTCCACAAGGACACTGATTTTATTAGTGTTTTCGAGAGGGGTCACATCATCATATAGATTCAAGCGTCCCTCTGCTTCATTTTGTGGCATTAAGCACCTCCTAATTCATTTCGTAAACGAGCAATTTCAGCTTCTAGCTCACTGATACGTTGAGCACGCTCTTGTTGACTCATGTTAAACGCTGAGAGTTTAGCGTCATAATCGGCTTTAGCAACATTGTAATCTGCAAGAGCTTTATTATAAGCTTCACGTTCAGCATCCGTCGCATTAGCACCAGGAGCTGTCGGAGCTTTTGGCTCAACGGGTTTAGACTGACTAGCAGATTTAAGCGCAGACAACTGAGCGTTTAACTGCTCTAGTTTCTTCTGCTTGGTAGCTATTGACTGGTCTAGTTTGAGTTTTTCAATCGAGCTATCAGCTTCTTGCGTCTGTAATTGATAAGCAGATAGTGATTGGGATTGTGAGCCGATAGTTAAATCAACCGACTGTGGATTCAGTATATCAATTTTCTTCTCTAGGATTTGCAAGGTTTCAATCCCAGAAAGTGGGGCATTGATAATCTTGTGTTTGTTCCCAATCCTGAACTTGCTATATCGACTATCAATCAAATAGCGTTCAACTGCTGAGATTGTCCATTTAGCCAGTGCAATCTTCTGGTTTCTCAAATACTGCTTACCACGCGCCAAGAGAATACTAGGATTGTCAATTTCTGTCCAGATGACTGATTTCCGAATGAAACCAAACTCTTTTATCAACTCTTCGTCAGCTAGATACATCTTCCCGTCATTCACGCTTCGGATGTCGAGCTGAGCCCGTGTCACGTCCGGACTCTGGTCTTCCTCCTGCCCTTGGTTTTGGCTCTGCAAGTCCGCCCCAATTGGGACAATGATTGTAGCAAGACCGTCAAAATCAACTTCACGGCTCGCAGATTTGATGTTTTGGCCTAGCTTGATTGGGCTTTCTTTGGTAACTCCAATTTCCTTGGTCCAATCCACGTATAGTCTTGTATTGAGCTCTCTCAACGTGAGATAGCCACCGATGTTATTAATAATCCGTTCCTTAACGGTCTCCCAACTCGAATCATATCCGATATAGCGGAAAGGGCGGTCTGATTTACCGTGTACTGTGATATTTCTAGGAATTATCCGTTTGAATTCCTCGATTTGAACGTTTGCGGAATCAAAGATTATCTTGAAGTAGTCCTCAGCACCCTTATTAGGGAGTTTTTGAAACCATTGAGCTGAATCATGGAGATATGACAGGAAGTCTTCACAGACAACCTTTTGAACGAATCCGTTCGTTGACATCTCATTGGCCATCGTCAAAACTCGCCCTACAAATTCAACCTCGTTATCTCTTAAGTTGACAACTTCGATGATTGATTTGAACTGGACCATCTTTTGATACATCGTATGATCTAGCGGAATTGCAAACTCTAATTCGTGGATGCTGTTAACCGCTTGTTTGATTTCACCGTGAACGATCTTATTACCTCTCGGGCTATATGGGTCATGAATAACTCTGCGACTTGCAGTGGTACGATTGAGCTTATCCCATCGTCTATCTAAAAAACTAGGCCACCAGTAAATGGCATAACCTGCCTTTTTAGCAAGTTCAACAGGGCGCTCTGGAACAGTAATCTTTTTCCCTTCAAGATACTCTTTCGAGCCACTTGAAGTAACTACGTAGAAGTGAGATTGATATATACCACTGTCGCTGTTATGGTCAACAGAATTAATAGTGCAGTACCAATCATCACCCCATTTTAGGGCATCGTACCAGACAAGGTCGTCTTGTCCGGACTGCTCCGACCAAGTCGGAACTTGTAAACCAGATATGCCATTGCTAGACCTTAATCCCTTGACACGGATAGCGTAGCCCGTACTACTGACGTTGAAAATTTCAATGCTATCACAAGATACTGTCATGCCATCACCTCGTTAGAATAGTGCATTGCTACTGTGCCATTCCCTTGAGCTTCAAAATAGTTAATTCCGATGTCGAGCGTTAGAGCAAAATCTTTGTTCTCACCCTTCTTAAGGTAGTAGATGGTGCCGTTTGCGTCTTTAAGCGTGATGTCTTCACTGCAGATGATTACTGGGCTGATTGATGTATCTCCAGCATTGACGAAGTAAACGGGTGTCTTCTTCTTCTCATAGCCTAGATACCATTTAGTCCATGTTGAATTATCATTTTCAAAGTCAAATGTGTCCCAGACATCGTCAAAGTATTCATCTTCATGGAATGCAAACGGATAGCACTTAAATACGATAGTAGCAACCAGATTTTTCTTAATCGGGTCGTCTGCTACTTTGATGTGCTTAACCTTACCCATCCAGTAATAGCGTCTATCGTGCGTATCTCTCAACTTGCGTTGTGTTTTAGTAACCATGCTTGACTTAATCTGTCGTTCAGCAATTTTGCGATTCTCATAAGTCGTAAATGGCAATTTGAACTCATACGTAATTTCTCTTGATTCAAATACACGCTCTCCCAACGCAGAAGAGAAGTCAAGTTCACCTTGCATATAAGGGATAGACTCGACAATTTCTTTTTCGTCTGGGGTAGGTGCTTCACGTTTCTGTAAGTACCAACCAGCGTCACGACTATTAAAATCGCCAAACGCTATGTATTCTTTGATTTTAGTAATCATAATCTGTGTCGTCCTTTCAAAGTTTTAATCGTATCAATAGCACTATTGAAGTTATTGACAGTGCCACCAACCAATGCACCAGTATCAAGCACCATGTTTTGACCTTGTGCAATTTGTTCTTTGACATCTACGAGAGCGTCAATCACATCATTAAGCAAGCCAGCTGAGTGAGCAGCATAGGCTTCTTGACGTGCCGAAATCGTAGCGTCTGGGGTCTTATCACGCAAGACTTCCATCTTGAGCTGACTAGCCATATTTGAAGTGGCACCGGTTAAGATTGCGGTAGCTCTAGCATTAAATGAGTCGACTTGACTTGCAATTGAACCAAGACTTTCAGCAACGACTGGAGCTGAGTTATCAATCCCTTCAGCGATACCAAGGCCAATCCACCAACCAACTTCATCACGGAATAAGTGAGATGGTGAGTGAATTTTGGCTTTAGCTTGCGCTGCACGCTCTGCTTGTGCCACTAGGGCGTTTGCTGCTGCTGTAACTGCTCCAAGAGCTGAGTTCATACCTGCTGCTAGCCCTTGCCCCATGTAAGCCCCTGCTGAGAAGAACGCTCCATAACCGGCCCTTGCTGCGGCTGCTGCTTGGTTAACTGCTGCTTGTGTAACTGCTACTAATTGCTGACCGCTTGATTGCATAGCTGATACCATTTGAGCCCCACCGGTTCGAACCGCTGAAACGACTTGATTCATGCCATTTCTGACTGCTGAAACAATCTGATTCATGAAGGCTTGCGTACTAGCAACCATTTGCATGCCACTAGAACGTAGAGCCGCAGTCATTTGCATAGAACCAGACGTTACCGCTTGAACTGCTGACATCATACCTGCACTTACTGCCATACCTAGTGACATCATCGTAGCTTGTAATGTCATAGCTGCCGCTCCAACGGTAGCGAATACACTAGCTAACATCATGACTTGAGCACTTACCATTGCAAGCCCAGCTCCAGCCATTTGGGCTGAGCTAGCAAGCATAGCAAGCTGACTAGATACCATGGTAGCCATCATGGAAACCATGCTGAAACCAGTCTGAGCAGTCATGAGCTGAGCACCAAACATGGTCACTGCTGAACCTGCCATCATGAGCTGTGATGTCATTTGCATCAAGCTAGTGGCAAACATCATGAATTGAGTGTTTAGCATGGTCAGTGATGTGCCAATCATAGTGAATTGCGTACCAATAAGCGTTAAGCTAGTACCTAGCATAGTTGAGCTGGTAGCCATCATTGTCATGCTCGTAGTAATCATAGTTAACTGAGTAGCTAACATAGTTAAGCTAGTAGTTAACATAGTCATGCTTGAGCTGATAGAAGTCATGCTAGCAGTCAATGTCATTGAAACTGTACTGAACTGAGTTAGACCAGTCGCAGCAACCATCAATGCTGGTGCTAGTGTCATGATTTGTGTCCTAAACGCCGTGATAGGGGCTACAATAGCTGTTAAGCCTGCTAGCGATTGACTAGCTTGGTTTGAGAACGTACTGAATGCAGTACCAGCGGTAGTGAGTAGTGATTGTAAGTTAGTGAATGACGATTGAATGCTTGTAATCGTGCTAGAGAATGATGTCAATCCAGATACAGCGCTAGATGCTGAACTAGACACCTTACTCATGCCATCTCCGAGCTTAGTCATACCAGTACCAGCTTGAGCAAGTCCGGCTGAATTGTTACCAATTGACCCAACACCCTTAGCGACTGCCGCAAGAGATGCAGCCATGTCTCCAAGGTTTGTGTTAGTAATCTTAACAACCCCATTCGCTAACTGATTAAATCCAGAGCCGGCTTTCTGTGCTGCAGTACCGATAGAATTGAATACACTAGCCAATCCATCAAGGACTGATTTAATAGCACTACCAGCGGACTGAATCACGCTTGCAATTCCACTGAATGCTGACTGGATGCCAGTACCTATCCCTTGTGCCGCTGTGCTGATTGATGTACCAACCGACTGCACTACGCTAGCAATGCCTTGCAATGCTGCTCCGATAGCTGAACCAGTAGCACTAATGATACTTGCCACACCACTTAGAGCCGTACTAATAGCCGTACCGATACCCATCGCAGCGGTAGCAATTGCCATTCCTGCTGCTGATACAACCGATGCTATACCACTAAATGCAGCACTAATCACACCACCGATTGCTGTAATGATAGGTACGATTTGAGTGATTGCTGTAACAATTGCTGAAATGATTTGGCTTATGATAGGCGCAAGAGTTTGAACAACCGTAACGATAGCAGAAATCACTTGACTGATTACCGGCGCCATCGTCTGAACCACTGTCACAATACCTTGAATCAAGGTCATAATGACTGGTGCCGTTGCTTGGATGGCTTGTACAATTACTTGTAAAACCATTGCAATCTGTGGTCCAAATTGACCGATTACTTGAGCAACCTGGACGATGCAATTCGAGATAACCGGAGCGATTGCCACGATAGCATTTGCAATAATCTGAGTTACTGCTGTGATAGTATTCCCAATGATTTGGACAATCGGAGTAATTGCGGTAGCTACTTGACTGATTGCAGAACCAATGGCACCAACAAACCCGCTAAATGCACTGATAATAGCTGGCAATGTCCCTAAAATAGATGTCCAAGCGTTACCAAACGCTGTAATGAATGGCGCTGCATTGCCTAGAGCTGTTCCTACTGCTTCAACCAATGGTGAAAGTTTAGCCAGTCCCGGTGCTGCTTCACCGACTGCCTTAACGACAGTAGCAAAGGCAGTACCGAACGCTTCAACTATAGTTCCTGCCGCTTTTCCGATTGACTCAACAACGGTTCCGAACGCTGAGCCAATAGAACCGATAATCTGAGAAACACCACTAGCGTGGCTTGCTAGTAGTGAGAACGAAGCTACAATCAATGCAATCCCTGCACCGATTCCGACTGCCGCAATAGCGACTGCGGCACCAAACGAAAGCAAGGTAGCTGGATTCAACCCTTTAAGGCCCTGCAAAACGTATTTCATCCCTTGCCCGAAACCTTTGTAAGTTTCAGCTATCCCCTTGAATATAGCTGTCAAGATTCCTTTGATTGCGTTCCCGGATGATTTGATTACATTGGATATTCCGCTGAACAACTGAGTAATCGTTGATTTTGAACGTCTCGTGCTATTAGCTGCTTCATCCATTCCTGCCGCCGCATCCGCCCCAAACTTCTTGAATGGGTTTAGGCTCTTGATGAAGTCAAGCCCTCTCAATGCAGCACTTACGGCAGAAATGCCGGCCTTTGCGGTCATGAAACCTGCAACCATTGCTAAAATACCGCTGGTGATACCGTTTAAGATGCCTGGTGGTATTGCACTGATAAACCTAGATATTGCTGAAATGACTTGAGATATCCAGCTAACTAGCGTTCCAAGAGCTGAGCCAATGCCGGAGATAATAGACTGCATTTGTGAGCTACCGAGCACCTCACCGAATGAGGAACCAATGGTTTTAAGGGCGTTCCAAGTATCTTGCACTGCTGCTTTGAACGATTGAAACGCTCCAGTGTCAGCAAACGAGCTGATGAAGCTTCTAACCGATGTCGTAGCAATGTTTAGGGCTTGCGAAATGCCGTTAGCAATGTCACCAAACACCGACCCAATGCCCTGCATGAGCTTGCTACCATCAATCTTGCTGAATAGTTGCTTGATTGAGCTTGAAATGTAAGTAAACGTTGCACCTAGATTTTGCAAAGCCCCGGTGTTGGTAAAACCTTTCCAAAGTGAAGACAACCCACTGCCAATCTTGTCAGCGATGGCGTTGAAATCCATTCTTTCAATGGCATCGGTTAACCCTACCACCGCTTTGATACCAATCTGATTAAGTTTCTCAAATTGTGGCATCAATTTAATACCGATAGACTCTTTCATACTATCGATAGCTTGGTCGACAGTCTTGAATTCGGTGGCCATCTTACTGAACACTGGGTTGTTCCCAGCTCTAGTTATGGCATCGAAGAAGTCCTCGGTCTTAATCTTGCCATCTTGAACAGCTCTGACCATTTCATCGGTACTCATGCCCATTTCTTTCGCAACTGCGGCAATACCGGCAGGCGTTTGTTCCATCATGAGCTTGAAGTCTTGCCACTGGACCTTAGGTTTAGCAGCCATTTGGGTTGCTTGTTGGCTCAAGGTCTTCATGGCTTGTTGAGGGTCTAGAGCTGCCGCCGCAAGACCACCGAAACCTTTAACAAGCTCGGTTGTGTTCTTGGTTCCAACCGCTGCTAACTGAGAGTAGGTAGCGGCCATATCAGACGCTGAATAGATTGTTTTGGTCGCAAAGTCCTGCAGCTCGCCTTTGACCTGTCTAATTTGGTCAGTAGGCATCCCAATCTGTTCCATGTTCCCATCGAACATCTTCCATGCTTTGGTTGCACTATTGAGCTCACCTACCATGGATTTGATACCACCGCCAAGGGCACTAATACCGCCCATGATAGCGCCACCAATCAAGTTAGCACCGAGAACAGACTTGAAGACCGACCCAACCTTGCCGGCTGACCCTTTCAAGCCCTCTAACGCCCCTTTGATACGTTTAGCCCCACTTTCGGCGTCCTTTCCGTCAAATAACGCCTTGATGGTGACTGTACCATCTGCCATGATTATCCCTCCTTTCTAAAATTCTTCTTCGTATTCTTCATCAACGATTGTGTCGTTTGGAAGGGCATAATCCTTTTGAAGCTTACGCATTTCCTCTTTGTATTCAGTTGAGTCGCCCTTTTGTGGCTTCCATTTACGAATTTTGACTACTTCCATGAACTTGGTACCCTCTGGCAATCCAGAAAGTAGAGCATTGAACTTCTTCCAGTGAAGCTTACCTTGAACATCGAATAGATCAATGCCGTAAGCTTGCAAAAATGAAGCATAGATATAATCACCGTCATAGCGGATGTCATAAGGTGCCTTTTCCTTGGGTTCGTCACTTGCCGTGGTCTTCATAGGGTTTCCTGCCAAGTCATACTCGACATGGTTGTCCTCGACTTCTGACAAGCTTATGTGTTCCTCAAAAACCTCGTTAAATATCTCTGCCATTTCTTCCACGGTGAAATCTTCCAAGGTCTCACCGGTCAAGATACGGATGCCAAAATGTGGTTTGACAAACTCTGGAACATCTTCATCCCTCCACATTTCAAAGAGTTTCAAAACGTTGTTAAATGAAAGGTCTAGGGCGTACTCTTTATCATCGATTACTAACTTATCTGTCAGTTTTCGTGATAGGTCTAACATGATTACTCAGCCAAATACTTATCGAGGGCTATTTTAGAGTTTTGGGCTTCAAATTCCTCTGAAATACCCTTGATAGCTTCAATGAGATAGAACATAGCGTTAATTGTTGATTGACCAGCGAACGCATAGACTTGTTTAAACGCTTCTTCATCATCGAAGACTTGGTTAAAGCTATCTTCTACCAATGCTTTCAACGCTCCAAGAGCTTCTTCATCGCTTGTTTCTTGGAACGCTTGTCCTTTTGCTTGCAAGTCTTCACCAACAGCCTTCATGCGTTGGATATTGCCATCGGACACTGGAAAATTAAGTTGGAACTCACCAAAATCTACTGGAATGACATTGCTACGTTTTTTAATTACTACCATGTTTAAAATTCTCCTTTAATACGAAAAAAAAGAGGGTAAGGGCTAAACCCCACCCTCTAGTTGTCTTATCTTTGTTTTATTAAGTTAGATTATCCAGTTACCGTTGCTGATTCGGTTTCAGACGATGCACCAGAACGTGCTGACGCTGTACGTCCAGAAGTTTCAGAACCAGTGCCAGAAGCTGCTACTGCGGCAGCCGCTACTGGTGTGCCGCTGATGTCATGTTTAACCGGTGTACGAGACCAGTTAACTTGGAACTTGATTGTTTCAAGCTCTGAAGCTTCACCGTCACCGACTTCGATTTCAGAAAGTCGAGCAAGACCTTCCTTGTAGTATTTGCCGTTAGGAACAACTTCCTTGTACCAAACAACCAAGTCGTCAGCTACGGCATCTTCTTTTTCTACGACAAAGTTTTGAGCTTTATCGTCATAGTCACGGTGCCCTTCAAATGAACGGCCACGAGATTTTGAAGTGATGATTTTTTCTTTCGTACCATCGCCGTCGAAGTAAGCAACGTCATCATCTTCTGCATCGTTTTCTGGTGCAGATTCTTTGATACCTTTGGCAATCCACAAATATTTATCTTCTGTTGGTGGTGTGTCTGGATGTTCTGAATCGAACGGTGCGATATAGTGTTTGCGAATCGCATTTTTAAATTTAGCCATTTAGTTAAGGCTCCTTTCTACTTCTAATCTTGCTTGTAGGTCAAGCAAGTAAATGTAAAAGCCCTGCTCGTCGGCATCGTTTAAGCTCGGTGTCTCGACGGTCAAGGCTAAAAATGTATATGAATTGTTCTTGCTTGGTAGCTCAAAGCCAATTTTTGAAAGCTCGGTGTTTATCTTCCACAGAATAGCGTTTAGCTTTTGCTGGTCCTGCGATTTAATAGCTATCTCATAAGGTAGCGATAAAATCTGAGTGCCAGCCATGTCCTCGTCTTCCACTTTGCCACCCGGCAATGGATAGACTGAAAGGCTTTCGTCTTCTGAAAGATAATCAAGCTTACATTTTAACGGCAGTCCAAGCGTATTGATGAAGTTTGCGAGAACTTCTGAAAAATCGTTATCGTTCATTAGTTAACCCCCATAGCTCGAAGCGCAACTTTGCCCCAGTTCTTACCATGCTTAGGAATAGCTTTCTTATCCCACCGCTTGCCAGTTCCGGGTGTAGTGTATTTGCTGAAAGTGAAGCTCCTATTTTTGTTATAGCTAGACCCATAGAATTGAGCTCTTGCATAAGGTCCCGGATATCTAATACCATCGCTAAAAGCTGAACCGCTAGCGCTCAAGGTTCCATCTCTACGAGGGATAAACGGCTGCATGTCGGTTATCATTTGACCAATCATGGCAACCTTTCCACGTTTGACCGCCTCTGGACTGCATTTCTTTTCGAGCCCTTGCAAGTCAACCTTAACGGTTACATTAGCACCCATCAGATCACCTCGATTTCATAGCAAAAAACTTTGTCTTGCCTTGGATAGTAGACTGGAATGACGGAACGAATCTTATAATCTCGTTTGCCGTCGTTAATCAATCCGTTTTCAAAACTTTCATCAAGCACCACTGGGCAATGTTTCGGATAGACAAATAAAACACTGGGTTTTGATTCGCTACGATTGTTAGTTGACCCGCTAACGTTGAACTGCCTATCAAATCTGACGGGTTTAAGGGTTGTGGGCTCATCATATGTTACTTTTCCCCAGACATCCGTTTCACCCGTTAGCTTTTTGATTGTGACCGAATCAACTAGCATGCGTTTGTCAATGACGGTCATAACATACCCCCCTATAGCCATATCCTGCCCCTTTTAGGGCGTTCAAAGCGTCAAGAGATAGATTATAACGGCTGCCCTCTGTGGACGCCTTAGACGTGCTCTTGTAGCTAATAGAAGTACGCCCAAGAGACACACTAGAGACTGATTGCTTTTCATCAGCGGACATGATGCCGCTACTATCCAAGTAAGCAATTTGAAAAGCCGTCGCTAATTTGACGGCCTTCTTTCGATATTCCAGTTCTTTTTCAAAATCAACAAAGTCATAGAGGTTTCTAATAAACATATTGATAGCTAATTCTGCTCTAGCTCGTAGCTTTTCAAAATTTTCGACCTCATCAAAACCAAGTTTTTCAAACTCGTTTTCAGTTAGATAAGCGATTTTAACCACCTCCATAATAAAAAGGCGGTGTATTATCCGCCTTCTAGTTTATTCTTCGATTTCGTAACCGAGATTAAGAAACGCTGAAACAGCAACATCATTAGTAGCTGTAAAGCTAACGCCATCTTTCGTCAAGATAACGCCGTTTACTGTTGTTTCTTCGTTCTTCTTAGCTGCTGCCATAGTTACCCCCTATTAGGCTGATTTGTGGACGTAGATAGCTTTCTTCTTGTTTTCCAAAACGAAAGCATCGTAACGGATACGTCCTTCAATAAGTTTCCCGTTAATTCCTGGTGGGTTATCGTGAATCTTGTAGTCTTCAAGTTTAACTGGTGATGTAGTCGCTACTGGGTGAGCAATGATGAACTCAACGCCTTGTGGGAGACGGCCCGGTGTAAGAACTACTGGCATACCGTCAATCATACCAACTTGCCCATTGATTGTGATTTGTTGTCCAAGGTCAGACTGTTTCACAAATGCAGGGTCAAGCTTGATAAGTTTGTAGAATTTAGAAGATACATGAAGCACGCGCCCAGCTGTTGGAACAAATGCTTCTGTAAGCTTGATTTGACCATCAAGCACTGCTTCATAAGCGTTATCTTTTGTAACTGCCGCCGTAACGATGTTATCTGTGTCAGCACCGCCTGCAATAGTTGCGAATCGGTAAGTGTCGATCTCTGGGATAACAACTTCTGACAATTGACGAGCAAGAGCTTTACCAGCTTCCATGACACCGTTAGTGTCTTGTTCAGATTTCTTATCAATGGTGAATGTGAATGAGCGGTCTTTCTTCAATACCATTGTTTGAACAGTGTTACCGAGTTCGTCCGCTGTACCGTAACGATTGACACCACTAGTTGTGTAGTCGTTCATTTGTGAAGTCGGAACAGAATACACTTTAACTGTGTCGACACCAGTAAAGTCGAAATCTTGGTTAATGATACCAGTTGAAAGGGCTTCTTTGGTGAAGCGTTCATCAACTTTGTTGTCAAATTTCTGTGCGTAGTTAACAACCATGTTTTAAATACCTCTTTTCTTTTTATACGCTATCAAAGCCTTCAAATAGGGCTTTATCTTCTGCGCTAATATCCTGCCCGGCGTCCGCTGCCGGATTCCCCGGAACAGTGATATTTGGGTTTTGCGGTTCGCTTTGAGTTTGGAAGAGGTAAGGGCTTGTCTCTCTTAGACCGTTGATAGTTTCTTCTAGGACTGGTTTCCCGTCCTCACCTAGTTCAATCTTGTCTAGGTCAATAAACTTCATAAGGTCCTCGGAGTTGTAAGCTCCCACGTCCTTCAATGCCAAAGCTACCGCATTAGTTTTCTTAACTTGGGCAAGGTTAGCTTCATTCTCCGTCTTGTAAGTGTCAAATTGAGCTTGTAGGTCCGCTAATTGTTGCTTAGCTTCTTCACTTGCTCCCTCTTTAGCTTTCAAGTCTTCGAGTGCTTGGCTTTGTTGCTCAAGTTGTTGTTTAAGGCTGTCGTTTTCAGCTTGTAATTCAGATTTAGCTTGTGATTTAGCGTTTTCAATACCTGCCCCGTACGCTGACATAATATTGTCAATCACACTCTTGTCTGTGATACCAGCTTCAACCAACATGTCACGTTTTAAACTCATGCTTAAAACTCCTTTCTTTTACGTCCAGTGGACAGAATTTGCCTAGTTTTACGACATTCGACAGGTCATGATAGTCTAATTCCTATCAGCCAAGATTACGGATCACCAGCTTTCTTTTTCTGTTGCTTTCGCAGTTCGATTTCTGCTTTAGCTTGATTAAACGGGTCATCATAATACCTCTCTCTCGAATAGTCACGATATAGAAACGGGTATTGTCTCAGATAGTCCCTCATAGCTGCTTGCTGTTTCCTAACTTGCCCCTTGTACTTGCTTATCAGCTCGTCATCTTCTAGCTTGTTAGCGACGTGAAGCAACTCTTTTGACTTTCTGATAGAGCGTTCTATAGCTCGCTGCTTAGCTTGAGCGTTAGCATTTTCTATAGCTTGCTCTGGCGTTAGGTCTTTTAGGTGTTCCGGTAAGTCTGGCTTATAGTTAGCGCCTAACACAAACGGTGTTATCTCATGGCGGCAGTTGATACCAAGACAACCGCCCGCACTACCAAAGCCATAATCGGATAGCGAATAGATTCGCTCACCTTTCTCAGTCCTAGCTGGGCCATGCGTAACTATTTGATGCTGCAACGGGGCGCACATCTCACGGGCTGTTGACTTCATCGAGTAATAGAATGTATCAATACCCACTTCCTCAGCCGGTGCCATTCTAGCTTCACGATAGACTCGCCATGATGTTGAACGAATAACTGTCCTAGCGTAAGTGTCAGCTCTCCACCGCTTACCTTGCTTATCAGTAAAACCATAGAACCCCTTATCTGCCCACTTCATAACCGTAGTGGAAACGGCTTGAGTGGGGTTCATAAGACCAGTGACAACCTTGGCCACTGTTTCCTCGACCATGGACTGATAGACCTTTCTGACACTGACTGGCAGTGTTGTATTAATAAGGTTGTTGATATCCCCCATAGTCTGATTGACGTAGTTGGCTAAATTAATCTGGATAAGATTGTTATCCACAAAGTCACCGCCGCCCATTGAATCTAATAGCTGGGTTTTGGTGTCCTTGTATATCTGGTAGCCTTCGTTTTGAATGACATATCTTAACTGCTGCTCAGCTACTCCAGACCGTTCAGCGATAAGCTTGACATTCTCATCATTGAGCAAGCCCATTTCACTCATTTTCTCAATCTGCCAGATATAAGGGTTATCCTCAAGGCTAGCGCTGCCACGCTCTCTTATTCTGTCAACAACTTGGTCGAATAAGTCCATTGTCATTTGATGGTAGATGTCAGCGACACGGCTAGCGTCTAGCATTAGCTGCTGATCATTTAGCTTGATAGGCTTCTTATTCGCCATAGGTTATCACTCCCCGTATATCGACTTATCTTCTAGGCTTCTATCGTTGTTAGCTTCTTCAATGGTGTTGCCGTTGATTTCTGCTTTGATTGCCTTGGCTTCCTCTGGCGTTACGTTAAGCACCTTCTCGATAGCCATTGTCTCAGTGCCAAAGCCTGCGTTAACTACCTTAATCCAGTAATCAAGCTCTGCGTTTCGGTCAGTGAATACACCGTCATCAAGGTTGACGCTGATAGCGTCCATATCTGGTATTGTGCCACTGTATAGACCGTAAGCCTTGGCAAGCTCTAGCATTGAAATGATTAGCTCTCTTAGTGATTGCTCGACCAGTGAAACAATGCTATTGCGCATTTGGTAGGTGTCTGAGTTCTCGCTGACAATCTCTGTCGCTGTCTTCATGCTCTTTCCGTCGAACGTAAACATGCCGGCTGACACACCTAACTGCATTTCAAACAAGCTCAGACCCTCATTGATAGCCTTGATATAGTCTTCTGCACGGATGGGTGTTGTAAGGTCGGTAATCTTAACACCGCCGTCAATGTCGTTGCTCTCGAATTGCTCATAGACGTTCTGGCCTACTTCAAATTGATGTCGGACAACAACCTTGCCGCCTTCTTCCGTATAGATAGGCTTAATCAGTTGAGCAGGAACAGCAACACGGCGTTGACCCATTTTGACCTCCCACATAAATTGGTCATAGGTCTCATTGAGAAAATCAATCGTAGTTTTAGCATTGTCAAAGATAGATAGACCAAGAGGGCTATTGATATCCTTGTTATTCATGCCCGGTGCTTTCAGATATGTAAATAGCGGACGGCTTAAACCGTGCAATTCTACGGTTTCTTCCAAGTCCTCATAGACTTCTGATAGCGGCACCCTTTGCCCTACGATATTTTGATTATCTGACCGGTAGAGCTCGTTTGAAACTGTATATTTGCCATCTTTAGACCACTCATGAAGCTCGACAAGCGTGTAATAGATTGTCTTCTTTCCTTGCGCCTTGGTTGTCTTGGTGACAATAGCAGCACTTGATACATCTTGCGTGTTCGATTGTAGCGGCAGAAAGACCGGTGCTTGTACAAACGACACTCTGACCTGCTCACCGTCGATGTAAGGACGCATTGCAAGACCACCGAGAGCAAGACAGCTCTCTAGGTAGCGTTCAAAATTCTTTGTGAATCGGTCATTGTTAAGCTGCTCTTGAATAAACTTATCAGCCGTTGAATCATCCACCTTGATTTCAGCTTGTTCGTTGAACACAAGGCTAGCAATCTTCTTTGAAGCGGTCCTTGCAATAGGCAAGTGATTGAACGCCCTCTTTTGGGGTGTACCGTTACTATCGGTGTACTTGATAAGCGGATATTTACCGGCAAAGTATTTCAAACTCTCCCTAATGCGGTCGTATTCAGCACTTGATACCGCAATTTTAGGGTGGTCTGTGATATTAGTTAGACTTTCGGTTGTCATAACGTATTTACTCCTTGTGAATAGGTCTTTAATGGTCTGTACTATTCCCATTATTAGCTCCTTTAAGCTTTCAAATCTAACGCCCTAGCGTTGTCTAAAACGAAATATTTAAACTCATCAACTGTGTGGTCATCTTCCTTGATAACTTTAGGGTCGTCTGTATGTATCGTTTTCTCGTCGTAACGGTACATCTTATGTTCTTCGTAGAATATTCTGTTACTTGGTATATCAAGATAATAGAAACGCCCCTCTGCTAATAAACTGATAACCATATCAACCATGGTCTGATTTTTCTTCTTAGCGACTGGATGCCAGCGCTCTCTATAGTCTTTGAAATACTGGTTACGAAGTGCACCCTCTGCACTATCAATGGTCATTTTAAGCTTAGGCACTCGGTACTGTTTCATAATCTTTTCGATAAAGTCATGGATCATAACCGTCAATTCACTCGGTGCCTTCTTAATCACTTGACCGGCTGGGCTGTAATAGAATGTATCTAACAGAATCACATTACCTTTTGCAGTCAGCCCATAAGCACCGCATGCAGTCGCTGATTGTTGGTGCCCTGTATCGAGTGCGAATGATATCCCGATAAGCCTATCGTCTGTTGGCAAGCTAGCGATAGCGTGGAATGTACTCATGTTATACACTTGATTACCAAGCCCCACAGCTTCGCCTAAATACAAATAGCGATAGTAGTCGTAATCATTCTGTTTAATGCGTTCGATGTCCTCAAGCATTTGTTCAGTAACAAACCCTAACTTATCATCAAGATAGGTACTTGAGTGTGCTAGATAGTTATCATTGGGCTTGATGTCCTCAAACCATTCGTTAATCCAACTATAAGGATTGCGAGGCGGGTTGTACGACCAAAAAAACTGCACAAAGGGAGCTTTATCGTGTTTTTGACGCATGAAAGTGACATTAGACTGGTCGAAGTCCTCAGCGTCGTTAAACTCAGCCGCTTCTTCGTACCACACGGCAATGATGTTCCCAATGTCATTTGATTTCAGTTTCTGGAAATCGTCTTGGCCGTAGAAGTAGAAGGTAGAACCAGTTCGCTTATGGACTATCTTAAACGGGCTTACAGTAGCTCTAAACTGACTGTCTAGTCCAAACATACTAATGGCCCATTGAACCTTATTAAACACGCTGTCACGGATCGTATTAGCTACTTTCCGAATGACTACCACGTTAGCTTTCTCGCCTTGCATGATGTACTTAATCATCATATAGACAAGTTTCAGCACGATAACCGAGGACTTGAAAGAGTTACGACCACCTTTTAAGACGTTGTAAGGCTTTTGAGACTGCCAAACCGTTTTGAAATGCGGGTTAACGTTTTTCTGAATATCAATCGTTGCCATCTGGGATATCCTCCCATGCGTTTATGATATTAACGTTCATAGTTCCTTCAACACCGCTGTCAAGTTGTTCTCTTAGCTTTCTGATTTCAAGCTCCAACTTCTCGGACTGCTTAGCCGTTGGATAACGTTTCAAGATTTCAACAATTGCCTTGATAACTGTATTGTTGTCAGCCTTCTTCATCAGCCTTTCAACTTCACCAGTCAAGGGATTCATCATCAAGACTTCTTCGTCTCGTTTTCCTCTAGCAATGTCAGATAGGATGGACAAGGCTTCTTTTGCATCCATGATATTCTCATCGTGCATTTTTTCAACTTCGGCTTGGATAAAGCGTTTAATCTCAACATTTCTCAACAGTCTTTCACTCTGGGAGCTTGCTGTTCTTTCGCTATACCCAGCATTAATCGCTGCTTGCGTTCCATTCCCTAGCTTGATGTATTCGCTAGCAAATAGCTTTTGTCGTTGATTTAGCCCAATATGTCCACCTCCTTCGTTGCATAATCAAAAAAGACAACCCACAAAATGAGCTGTCTCTGATTTTCTTCGATAATATAATAATACCACTTAAAACAGTTGTAAGATACCGTGCTTTCTCCGTCAAAATACCGAAATCTCAGCGTTCAACGACTAATTGACCATTTCTGTACAGTTCTGCGAATGCTAGGATAGCATTATTTAGCAGTTCTTGAAACGTTGTTCTCTCAAAGCCGATTCCTTGGGCGATTTGCCAGTTTGGTTTAGGTGGATAAGCTAGGTATTTCTCTATCAGTATTCTGCGATAGTCTGGACGATATAGCCCGCTAACTGCTTGCTCTATGGCTTCTAGCTCGTTCATTGCATCAACCCGCCTTACTGCAATATTCTCCACTGGTCTACTCACTCCGCTGCCACCCCTGGGCATGAAGGTGAATTCCTGTGTTATTTTCTGCTCAGCTCCGTCGTGTGCAATCTCTCGCCAGCGTGGGTATTCTCGAAGTTTGCGCTTGCAACGTTTGATTGTTGCTTTTTCATCAATTTCCGGCAATAGCATTGTTCTGCCCTCTCTGGTATAATAGTAGTGTTGACTTTCAGAAAGTGCCGGCCATTGTGTCGGTCTTTTTTGTTTTCTCGGCTCATAAGTATTAAGAGATATGAAAAGATTGAGTTTGTGAGCCTTGTTGCCACCCCTTTCTAGCCATCAACACCAGCAAGGTCTTTGGCTTTTATTTTGTAATGCCATATCGATAAGAAAAAGGGTTTTTCACATCCTTTTTTCTTAAATTTGCTGGGTTTTGTTTAGACAAGGTCTGTCAGCTTGTCCGATGTTGAAAAAGTGTTAAAAAAGTGTTCAAGCCACTAAAAATTAGTGTTCGACAGACAACGACTGGCAAGAGGAATCGAACCCCTTATACAACCATTCCAGCCTGCGATATAGAAATCATCTTGGAGGTTTTCCTCCTTTTTTTGAAATAATACAAGAATAAAGTAAGTAGAATTATGGAGATTTCAGTTTCGCATTGCAGGCATAAAGCCTTGAATAATCACGCCACCAGTAATGCGCTTTAGATTTGTGAATGAAATAAAAAAGGTTCCTCGTTTCTAATTGTTTATTTACTGGATTTTTGGTGCCGAGGTCTGTCAGCTCGACGGGTGTTAAAAAGTGTCTCTTGGATATTTTGACAGACAATAGCTAGTGAGGGAGTCGAACCCTCATAAACCGTTCTAGCTACACGCCTAACGCATAGGCTGTATAAAGAGCTTTTTTGACCGTGGTCTTATTACGACCTATCTTGCCTTTAGTGCGATATTTTAGAATGATGCGGTCAACTTCATCATCCAATCTCTCGGCCCATTCGTAATTATTTAAGACATATTTGGCAATCTTGCTGAATAAGTCTCTGGAAAGTAGCCCTTCCATTTGGATGACCTTAAGCGGCGTTAGAACGATACACTCGACATAACATCGATTGATTGAGTCCTTGATTCTGTTAGCTTCTTTTCTATCGCAGCCTTTAATTTCCATGATGTGTTTAGCCACACTGTTCTTATAATTCGCTCGAAGTTCTTCTACTTCCTCTTGGAATTGCTTAAACAATTCCTCTGGCAATCCCGCATTAGTGGTATCTACGATTGGTCGAGTAACTCTCCCTCTTGTGTAGTTCTTGGCCAGATAGTCTTGTAGGTCACTATAAAGCTCGTCTGAAATAATGCCTTCTAGTCGCTTGACTGTTTCGGGCGATATCCTCGCACGCTCCGTGACTGCATTATTGAACGCTTGGTAAATAATAACTGCTTTTTTCTTATCGCACTGTTTCACGTCTTGAAAAAACTGGCTATACGCACTTCCTTTGTGGGCTTCTCTTAGTGCTGCATGCTCACTGACTAACCTTGAATGTAATTCTTTGGTCAGTCCGGAATATTTATAGTTTTTGCTCATGAGCTTACCTCTGCCAGCTCTGGGTCTTCCCATACATTGCCGATAATTTCTCTTGAATTAGCTATGCTGCATAACCGTTCAAAATTATTGTATCTAAACAAACTATTCGTCCACATACCTAAATCAGTTCTGTACTCGACTACACCATCCAACAATCCCCCATCCGTACCAAGAATATCCCCTTCGAAGATTTCTTTGCCGTTTTTGTCAGTCAGTCCTGTTGATTGCATTAAAACGATATCATCGAATTTGTAGTAATTTGTCCGTTCGAAAAAGAGTGTCTTTACAGAAATTTCGCTTTTCCCGAAATCGATAGACATAATATCATCAGCTCCGTACATTGTTTTATGAATTTTATCCCACGCTCTATATCTTGGTATCATTGTCCTCTCCCTTTCAGATAGCTGGGAATATCATCCCCAACCTGCACACTGTCATACTGCTCCTTGCTGACTAGGAACTTACCGTAAGCCCCACAATCAAGCGTATAGAGTTTCCCGACCATAGATTTTCCAGTAACCTTGCCATGTAATTCAACGGCATTGTCAGCCTTGTGGATTACCACTGTCTCGATAGGTCGATTAACCACTCGTAGAACAGTAGTAATATTAATGGCTAGCGAGACTAGTAGTAAAATCGTTGCGACTGCTAGTTCGTTATAAATCTTCCTCTTTGACGAATGTTCCATTTACCATTTTTCCTTTCCGATTCTTGATTTCCTCGTATGCAATACCGAGACACTCAGTGACATCAAGATCTAATTGATGTGCTAGCACGATAATCGTTACTAGCGTGTCACCGATAGCGTCCTTAAGTGCTGCTTTCGGTTCTGTGAATTTAGTTGGCTTCAAGAGCACATCTCGAATTTCTCCGACTTCCTCAGTAATACGCATCCACTGAATCTTAGGGTCAGCTTGCTTTAAATTGCGTTCGTCTGCCCACTCGTTGATTTTAGTGATAAGCGCCGGGATTCCGTCATACGTCGGTTCTTCAGGCTCTGCGACAAATACGAGTCTTACCATCACTCCACCTCCTTAACTTCCACGCCTTCACAAGAGAATACCCAGCCGAAGCCGTTTGATTCAAGCTCTTTGCGGGTGTGCTTGATTCTATAGCTTTTAATTTCGTCATCTGATGCAAAGAACCATTCATGATTGTCTAAATTTTCATTTAGATGGGTAGCGTATCCATCAACCCCTTTAATCCGAACCGTATACCTAGGCTCTTTCTCGACCTCATACCCAAACTGGTGCATGTTAACGAGGATTTTAATAGGCTCGTCTTCAATGTCCTCTATCCATTTTTTGAAATCATCTTTTTCTTGGTCGTCCCAATGAGAAAAGTAGTGAAATAACTCGTAGTCATATACAAAACCGTCTCTTTTCTCCTCATACCAATCCGCCACATACTGTGGTACGACTGGTTTAGGAACGATTGAATCATATAAATCTTCTGCGTACGATACTGAAATCTTACCTACCTTCGATAGTGTTTGTATTGCTTCATTTCTGTTCATCATTTCGTACTCTCCTTGTAAATGACTAGTGCTGATGTATGGTAATATGTAGCGCTAACACCACTGTCGGCCACGGCTGAAATGTTTGATTGATACTTAATATCAATGATTTCAATTTGTGGATTCTCTTCGATAAACCCATTAATCAAATCGTCGATTTCTTGGCAATTAGTAAATCCATATTCAACCTCTAACCACTTCGTTCTAATCATCAATTTCCTCCATCCAGACAGTAGCGTCTACTGCCATGCTTAAATCTTTCAATATTTCCATGCGTTCCAGTGCTTTCTCCTTATCCGAGAAATAGCACTCCTTCACATCATCCATCGTGCGTGCTACTCGTACTATCCACCGCATTCGACTAACTCCACTGTATACATCCTAGAATTACGATATTTAACACCTCGTAAGCGGTGCAACTCGTTGATAGCGTCGTTCTTGTTATTGAAAATATGCTCACTGTCTGGCATATTATCAAAGTACACGATAACTTTATATTTCATAACTCAATCAATCTCCTTCCGTTGTCACTGGTTCTTCGAGCGTACACCGGTGTGCCATAGTACCCGATTGTGCTAGCTGACACTCCTAGTTGTTCAGCTATTTCACGCTTAGTTCCCATTGCCAGTAATTGTCCTCCCTTATACAAGGCATATTCCTTTACTTGCATAGCTCGACCATCTTTCTTAATAATTCTTCATCCGGTAACTGCTCAAGCGTTAGAATGCGGTTGAGTTTCTTTGCGTTGATACCTAACTTAGCGCTGATAAATTCCATATCTTCGTGATTAGCCCAGAACCACTTCGAGAACTCTTGCGTTTGACCTAATACGCTTGTATGGTCGTAATTTCCGGGAGCATGCACACCGACTAACTTGTCTTTATATTTGCTATTCATTTCACGCTCCTTCAATGTCTAACACAATCTTAAATTTCCCAGACTCACCACTTAGCCCGCCATACTGAAACGACATCATTTTGATAACTTCGTGATTATCGTCTGGCCACAAATTAGCATCCGTTAAGCCGTCTATAAGGGCTTTGACAGTGGGATATAGGTTCGGCGGGTCTAATCTTCGTCTAGTTGGTGAATAGACTGTTACAGCTACCGTGCAAGGCTTATCTGGACTATATACCGGCTTAATGTTTAGTCCAGCTTCTGCTCTTGCTATTAATCGTAGTCGTTTGACCATTCGCCCCTCTGCTTGATAGTGAAATCTGTCGTTACTGTTGATAACTAGATTTTGAGCAGGTTTAGCTTTTGACCTTGGTAATAGAAATTCTAGTTTCATATTTCACCTACCACAATCTCGTAATTATCAAGCGTTCTTCCGTTTTTAATAACATTGCTCAAATAGCCTTTGTTTCTCCCAAGAAATACACTAGCCGCTCTCAAACTGTCGAATCTCATTATTACACCGTCAACCTTGCTTACTAGGGTGACTTTCTTACTTGTTTGTAGCAAACCGTTTTTGAACGCATGCCTTATGTTTTCAGACCTTGTCACCCATTCAAGATTTTCTGCGGAGTTATCTAATGGATTACCGTTTTTGTGATTAACCTCTTCTTTGTTTTCCGGGTTCGGAATAAACGCAGTAGCAACTAACCTGCTTACTAGGTGCGTTTTCATTTCGCCGTCTTTCCACAATTTAACCTTTTTATCTCTCTTGCCACCTCTTTGCCGCTTTTGTGTTTGTAATTTGAGTTTTCTGCGCTTCCATACACGCTTTCTAATTCTTCCGTGCCAATTACTGTAAGTTGTTTTTCCCTCACATGACCAAATTGTGCCATCGGAACACGCTTCATAAATGCCCTCGTAACCTTTTATTGGTTTAAATTCCATTTATTTTTCCTTTCTCAGAAGGGTAAATCATCACTTATGTCCATTGGGTTTGCGTTACCGAATGGGCTGCCACCTTGTGCAAATCCTTGGTTTTGCTGTTGTGGCGCTTGTTGTTGCGGCGCTTGCTGACCATAGGGCCCTGCATAGCCGTTGCCAAACGCTCCCGAAGTGTTGCCTTGATTTGTATTACTTCCTTCACGCGCTGCACGGCTTTCTAGCATTTGGAAGTTCTCAGCGACCACCTCGGTTACATACACTCGTTGACCTTGCTGATTCTCGTAGCTACGGGTCTGGATGCGACCTGTAATTCCAATCAATGCGCCTTTTTTAGCCCAGTTAGCCAAATTCTCAGCTTGCTGACGCCAGATAACGCAGTTGATAAAGTCTGTTTCTCGTTCGCCGTTAGCGTCCTTGAAATTACGGTTGACGGCTAGGCTAAACGTAGCTACTGCAACATTGCTAGGCGTGTAGCGTAGCTCTGGGTCACGGGTTAGGCGACCAACTAATACAACGTTATTGATCATGTTTGTTTCCCTTTTTCTTTATTCTCTTGGTCTTGACGTTAACTTAAATGTGTTTTCAATTCTTCTTCGGTCATACTAGCTATGTTTTGATAGCCGCTGACAGTGTAGTTTTGTTTGTATTCCCAGCCGTTTTCGCTAAGTAAACGTTTAAATCTGTCTTTATCGTCTGAATCTTCAAAGTAGACTTCAAGCGTCATTTTTTGGCGATAACGTTTTGATTCTGGAATGTTAGCTTCTTCAATCGTTGGCGTGTTTTCGATAATTTCGCCTGTTTCTGAATCAACAACTAATGCCGTTGGTGCTGTTGCTACTATTTTTTCTTTTTGCTTTTGTAATTCAGCTTGTCGTAGCGCTTCTTGTTCTTGTCTTTGACGTTCAGCTTCTTGTTTTTGTAATTCAAAAGCATGGTCTGAACGAATCTGATCTAACACCTCTGCTAATGTCAGATTTTGAAGCATGCGGATATACGGTTGGTCGGTCATTCCGTACTCTGAACAAAGTCCGGATATGGATTGAGTGGCTTTTTTAAATTCCTCTTGTTTTTGATGTTCAAAAGTAACCATGTCGTCTAATGCCTTCATAGTCGCTTTTTTAAGAGTTACACCGTCCGCCATAAAATCGCCATTTTTGAGGTATTCCGTTGCTTTTTCATCAAAAATACGAGGGTCGATCATGTATTCGCTGGCTTTGTTAGCTAAATAACTTTTAACCGTGTCCAATCTCAGTGCCTTTTGATGATTTTCGAACTCTTTCACATCATTTGCGATTTGGTTGATAATGTTTTTAAGAGGTTTCTCTGTTTCCTTGATATATTTTTCAAAATCCGTCGCTGGTTTTGATAACTCATTCTTGATTTTGATACGTTCGTCTGAAATTTGCTTGGTTAATTTTCGTAATTCAGCCAAGACTTTCTTGTCGTCTTTAATGGTGCCAGCGGTGACTGTGTAATTTTGATATTTAGCAACTACATCAGCAATGCCTTTTTCAAAAACCTCTTGCCCTACAATTTCAACTTTGGCTTGTTCAATATTAACTTGTAATTCTTTCATTGTTCACACCTCGTTAATAGTCGAGAAGTTCGCCTTGAACTGGCTCGTTTTGTGAGTTGGCAACCGGTTGAGAATTGCTTTCACTTGTTTGTTGGAAATGCGTTTGTTCTTGCTTCATTTGTTCGATTTGCGCCAGCTTACGAGCTCTAACATCCTCTTGTGTCTCTTGTGGCGTTACATCCTTGATTCTGTCAAAAGTTTCACCGCCGTCATCCTCAGTGTACATACTCCCTAAATCCTCTGGGAAAGCTTCACGTAAGGCATTGACAAGAGCGGTTTTTCTAATCATGGTAGCTGGCATAGCGTTCCAAGTGCTTTGCTTTTTATCGTATTCTTCACGACTAACGAAAACCTCTACAGGAACCTTGAAATTCTTGCGGTAAACTCTAGCCCAACCACCGACGAGCGTGTCGTTAGGTAGCAGCAGCGCCCCTTTCCGCTCTACCATATCACCAGAACCGTCAACAACTACCACTCCGGCTTCAAAGCCTTCATAGTTTGGGTTTTGTGCTGCACGCTTCAAGAATGCTTCTTTTGAGACAATTAAGCTAAATTCAGCCCCACCATTTTTCTTTTTGTAAGCTACGATATAGACCTCGTTTAGCAATGGGTTAAGATTTCGCCCTTTAATCAATGACAAAGCTTGCCCAACTTGTTTTTCTGTCAGCAAATCTTGTGGGTCGTAGTATCGTTTGATATCTTGAAACGTCCAGGCGCTTGTATCTGTTGAAATATCCCTTTTGTTTTGTGTTTGTAGTTGATTTGTCATGTCTTTGTCTTCCTTTTTGTTTTGAATACCCTTATTTCGCATTTTAAGGGGGTATAGTGCAATTTTAACGGTGTCGTAGTCATTTATACCACCGAGAAAAACACACGCCTTAAAATCGATTTTAGAGGGGTTTTCTAGTGTGTACTAAAAATCTGCGTTGATTTCTTAGCAAAATACATATATTCATTGATTTTCTCGATGAACGAATATAGATCTAAATCATCCATCATTTTCTGTTTGTGCTCTTTCGAAAACACAAGTCCATGAATACGCTCGTAGTCTTCAAAGAGTTTTAGTTTTACTTCTGTTTCTGTCAAAGCATCATCCTCTTGTCTTGTTGTGTCTTAAACTGATAAACATGTTCATTCGTCGTTCCAAGTCCTGTCTTCTTGAAAATTCGAGAATAGACACGCTTTCCATAAGTGCCCATGATGTCCCGTGGGCTTAGGTTAGTGGTAATAATAGTTTTGGTACGCTTGTTTAAAATGCTATACAAGATACCATTAGACCACTCTGTTACTTTTTCAGTACCTAAATCATCGAGCACTAGCCATTCAGCTTCCGAAATCCGTCTGATATATTCAGCTTCAAGACTGAAGTCCTCTTTGATTTTTGCTAGTAGGTCAACCACGTTGATGAATAACCCCATCTTTTTCGTGTGATCAGACAATGCTTTGAGTGCTGAATAAGCTAGATGGCTTTTACCGACTCCAGTATCTCCGATAAGCACAATATTGTAGTCTTGACCGTCAAGGTAGCCTTTAAGTTGATTTCTGACATTTTTCAAGTCTTCTTTCTGCTCTCTGGTCACTGCCTTGTAATTGTCAAAGCTAGCAGTTTTTAAATCATCATCAAGTAGACTGAAATCTTTGAGGAAGTACAAACGTCTCTGCTCTTGCTCTCGTTCGTACTGCTCTTGTGCTTTGATAGCGTTCTGTTGATCTTGTCCTTCCCTGTGGCACAGCTCACACACTGTGTAGGGTTTTGAGTTTGGAAACTGAATCGTGACATAGTGCCTTTGGTGCTTTTCGCAGTATTTATCACTAGGTTTCATGTACTGCCTTCGCATTTGTTTGGCTGTTTGCTCTAAACTCATAGATATCACCTCTAGTATTTGCTACAAGCTGGGCCAAATTTTGGTTTATCGCTATTTGGTTTATTGGATTGGAAACTATTCTGTTCCTCTCGCTGTTGGGCTACGGTTTTAATCCCATTCTGTGCCCAAGATTTCAAGATAGAGTTGACATAGCCAAAAGAGCGTTTGGAATTGTCAGCAGCTTTATCAATGGCTATTTTGATTAAATCTGGCTCTAATCCATCAATAGCTTGATAGGCTTCAATCTGTTGAAGTTGGAAACCATCTAATAGACCGATTCGATTTTGATAATAGTCAAAGATATTGAAATCTGATTTATCAGCAGCAGAAGATAGCTTTCTATTCTCTACTTCTTCTTCTATCTCTTTTCTATCTCTATCTCTGGTGGACGAATGTCCGGACAAATGTCCCACATCTATAGTGGACAAATGTCCCACATCTTCTAAAACCGCTTGGTTGTCGCTTTTTTCAAGCTTGATTTTGTCTCGATAGCGTCGTTTTCGTTCAGCTTCCGTCGAACTCTTACCGATGAAGTTTTGAATCTGCAACATATAGATAGCACCATCATCCATTACTTCGACCAAACCGAGCTTTTGGAAAACATCCATAGCTTTCTCAATCGTCCCGACGCTATGCCGTGTAACTGTAGCTAAGACCTCTGCACTATATGGAATTGTGTCATTGAACATCAATTTACCATCACGCTTTAAACTTCTTAAGTACAGTTTTAGCAAGATGTTGCTATACAGATAGCCATCTTGCATCGACTCAAGGATTATCATTTCCTCTGTTTCGAAGAAATCTTGCTTGAGTCTCATGTAATAGTATTTTTGATTGTCTGCCATATTTAATGCCTACCCTCCCACCACTGCTTAATTATTTAATTAATTAGTTTTTTCAAAAATGCTTTGATTTCGTCTCTTGTAACTTCTTTACGCTCTGTGCGTTCAAAGTCCGAACCGTCAAGTTTAGTTACGTTGTATTCAACCTCTACGATAAGCACCTCGCAGCCAAACGCTTCAGCAAGCTTGTCGAGCTCGTTTTTTTGTTCTTCGTATGGCTCAAGCGGCAAGAATAGCGCCTTCCCCAAACGGTCAGTAAACACTGCTGTAAAAACTAGGCTCCCTTTGTCCTTGTAACTTTCAAGGAATCCATCTTTTTCAGCGCTGTAAAATACGACTTGTTTGTTATTTTCTTTCATGATTATTCTTCCTCACCTTCGTTATATTTCTTGAAAGTCAATGTCAAACTTGCGATACCAGCAGCAATTACTACCAATCCTAGAGTTGACATGATGCCATCTTTTTCACCAGTATTTGGCAAGACACCACCATAAACTGTTGTTTTTGGCGCCTCTTTGCTCACTGGTGCGAGGTTATAAGATACTGTGGTAGATTGTGCTGCCGCTTTTTCTTTTGGAGCGTCTACGGGCTTGTTAGGTACTTCTTTTGGCGTTGTTGGTTTTTCTGGCTCTGCTGGAATTTCAAGTTCTGGCAGATCAAGGATAGGTGCATCATTCGGAATCACTCCGCCTTCGAATGGTGGGAGTTCACGTTCTTCTGGGATTCCAGGGATACCGCCCTCGAATTCTGGCTTATCGTGGATAGGAGCTTCATTAGGCACTGTTCCGATAGGTTCGTTGTATTCCGGAATCTCTACCACTGGTGGATCATTAGGAACTACCCCGCCCTCAAATTCTGGGATGTCAACTTTAGGGGCGTCGTGTGGGATTTCAAACGTTGGCTCTGGTTTATTCTCACCAGACGCATCGCCACGTCCACCAACTAATTGAACCTTAGACGATGATTTACTACTGCTATCATCAGCCGTAAGCACTGCTTTGTTGGTAGGGTTAGTTGAATCTTTAACCGCTGTTTTAAGGCGTGTCTGATAATCGATGTAAAGAATTTTGCTAAACTCTTTAAATTTCGCATCGAATCCGTCCGCTCGGACGTTCCATGATTCCAAGTAATCTTTTGCTGAATGGTCAATGCCAGTCCACTTGACAGGGTCTTCAACGAAGTAAATGTTTTGTGAGCCTTCGATAAATTCTTGGTTATCAGACCAAGTGTCAGAAAGGACAGCGTTATTCAAAACTTTACGGGCAGTATTAAGACGCAAGGTCCAATTGATAATTTGAGGGTCCTTTTTGTTTTGACTGCCCCATTTTGACAATAGTTCGTCTGTTGGAAGCGGCCCTTCTTCACCGATTGTGAACGTCTTAACTGTGCCATTGAAATTTACTGTCACTTGTTTACCCGGTTCTACAACGTCGAGCCATTTCGCATCGAATTTCAAAGACATCTTTTTATTCAAGGGATGCTCAGTGAAGTAATTATTAAATGTCGTTGTGATCACTCGTGTTTGAGCATCCGCACTAGCCTTCCCGATTACATCGCTATTGTTGTAAACGTCGAAATCGAATGATGTTTGAAGACCGATTTCTTTTGGCAATTCTGTGACAACTTTGTCACCCTCGTTAATTGCCATGTCGTCTGGGAAATTGATATCTTTATACTCAACTTCGAATGGTGAGTATTTACCAGTGCCATTAGGAAACTCTACTTGTACTTTAGGATTCTCAACGGTAATAGTGTCGCCATTTTTTTCAACGCTTGTAGGTGCTGCCTCGACTGGTTGAGCCACTGGTGTTTCAGTTACTGGTTGAGCTACTTCTGTAGTTGCTACCGACATTTCTGTCGGTGCCACTGTTTCGCTTGGTGTCACCGTAACATTTCCAGCGTTGTCGGCCGTATAGACATTAGACACGGCTGGTTGTGTGTCTGCCACTGGTTGAGTGGTTTCGTCTGCTGATACTGCACCAGCTCCGATAAGCAGTGCTGTGGCAAGTGCTAGCGTGCCACAAAGGCCATAGGCTTTGCTTTTTGTGAATCCAGTTTTTGCAATTGGTTGAGTATTGAAGTTAGACATGTTATAATCTCCTTGGTGTATTTTTCTTGCATGGGCCCTAACCCATGCTTTTTTAGTGCTTCAATCCGCACCCATAGCCCACCGTGTCATGTTTTTTCAATGTTTTTTAGAAAGATATGTGTGGGTAAAGTTTATATTTTTTTTGGGGAAAGGTATAAGTTACACTCCACAGTGGGCCGTGGCTACGGATTGAAGGTGCGATGTTATTTGCTATATTTCTGTTTGAGTCGTTCGCTTTTTTCTTCGGGTGTCTCCACCCACTCAAAGAATGGCTCTTGCTGTTTGGGCTTCTTCTTGCCGAATAAGAATTTTAGTAGATGTTTCAAGTTATCACCCCACTAATTGATCTAATGGCAATCCGTGGTCAGCGTTAAACTCACGTACTTTTTCATCAATCATGCGATGTGGACGAACTTCAAACACTTCTACTTCTTCTTGTTTTTTTGACCAAATCCAGTTGAAAATTTTCATTTTTGTTTCTCCTTTAATTTAAAATTTCACCGTTGCTGAACACTCCGAAACATGTACCATCTTTCATGATGATATCCACACCGACATGGCGAGCGCCGTTTCTGTCAAAACGGATGTCGTCAGTTAGGAATGCTTTTTTGATGCCAAAGTTTTTGAAAAAGTTGACCATGCCTTTGTTTGTTTTAAGGTTTCTCATGATGTTAATTCCTTTCTTCTGTTTCCCTGGCCGCACTAGCGAACTAGTGAGGATTTTTTCATAGATTTATATATATTTAAGGAGACAATTATGAATATCAAATCGTTGTAGTTTTTTGTGGTATTGCTTATATCTCCTCACTAGCTCACTTCTGCGGCCAGGGATGTTAATGTTATTTGAATCTGTTTCTAGTTTTCCACTCGATGAAGGACTTGAAGCCTTCATAGTTGATGAAAACCAGCTTATGTGTTGGGTTGAACACATACTTTTGAAAATCTTTGTTGTCCCTCATTTCTCGAATGAGGTTCTTTGCCATCGATTTTCCAAGACCTTCCCACTTTTGCATGAGGTGATCGTAGTCTCCCCACTCAGCCGTTTCATTGATCCCGACTGCTTTGTAGGTTATTTCCATTTGTTTAAGCTCCTTTACATTGTTCTAATTAGGTTCGAACCAGAACCTAAGATAATGTTAATAGGTTTCAAATAGCTACGCTCTTGTTAGCTTGTTTACCTTGAATAAAATTCAAGTTTTGTTGTAAAAAAATATCAGATACCGTACAAATCAGACGATTGAATGTGATATTTCTTACAAATACGCACCATGTTTTTAGGAGAAATTGAAAGTTGATTTTTCTCCCATGCACTTACCGTCTGAGCTGTAGTACCAACGCTTTCAGCAAACTTCTCCTGTGACAAATTGTGTCGTGCTCGTAGTTCTTTGATTGTAATTTTTGGGACCGTTTCTGTCATTTTGTTCCTCCTCTCTAACTAACTTACAAACACATTATAGCTTGAATTAAATTCAATGTCAATAGTTTTATTGATTTTTTTTCAAGTTTTTTTTATTTTTTTATAAATAAACTTGAAAAATAAGAAAGTCTACTATATAATGTTAATATAAACAGCAAGGAGAAAGATATGGATTTGAATAAGCAAAGAGGAAGTAGAATTGAAGGTTTGAGAGCTAGCAAGGGCATTAGCCAACTTGAATTAGCAAAAATGCTAGGGTATAAGTCCGACTCAACTATTTCAAAGTGGGAAAGCGGTGCTAGTATTCCGACAGGGACAAAGATTGTAAAATTAGCTCAAGCTTTAGGCACTTCGACAGATTACATTCTTTTTGGAGACGGTCCAGAGACCATCGAGGAGCAACAACCCAGCTCCCACGACATCGATGAAATCATAGCTAACGCTATGATGTTCGATGGTAAACCACTGACAGAGGATGATAAACGTGCCATTAGAGCCATAATTGCTGGCTATATGAGTAGCAAGGGGGATTGAGGATGGTTCGCAAATCCAAGCAATCTTATAGAGAGTTAGTTGCTTTGCTTGATAATAACGGGGTTGCTTTTGAACTTATGTCAAAAGGGAAAGCCATTACTTTTTTAGAAAAGAACAACTACTACTATAAAGTCTCTGCTTTTAGAAAAAATTTTAAAAAGAAAAACGGGAAATATCAACACCTTGATTTTCAGCACCTTGTAGATTTAGCCACAATTGATATGTATTTGCGAGATACGCTTCTAGATATTGCTATTAATGTAGAACACTTTATAAAAGTCGAGTTATCTAGATTGATCACTAACAATCCCGATGAAGATGGTTATACCATTGTTCAAGAATTTGCCGTCAATTACCCAACATACTATAACAGTACCTACAATCGATTCAGACAATCTCGATATCAAAAAGATATGTTTCTAAAACGTGGGGCTGATATCCCGATTTGGGCGTTAATGGAGCACATGGATTATGGCTGCTTGTTAAAATTAGTAAGGCTTTATTTTGATAAGTATAATCCCAGCTCTCTTCAAAAGGCTGTGACGTTAGGTGATAACTCGAGACATCTCAGAAACGCTTGCGCTCACAATAATGTCCTGATGGTAAATGTATTTAGAGATGATGAAAAATTGAATAGAGTTAACGCCGTAGTTAATACGTTTGCTAGACAAAAGGGCGTTCTCAAATATCGTCAATACCGCAAAGTGAATGACCTTCTTTCACTCATTGCCTTATCAAATGCCTACTGTTCCAATGCGGTTCAATATCACCAAGGTTTAAAGATCCAAAATCTTATCGACCGAATGCAAAGATATGCATCTGATTACACAAAAACGCCAGAACTGGTTAAAATGTTTATTATTTTTTGTAAAATCATTGACAACAAGTAAAACATTTTGTAAACTATTTTTAGTGGAAGACTGATTAAGTTCAGCGCCCTATGGCTTGTGCGTGCGCAAGTGTAAGGGAACAAAACGTCTAAAAAGAGCCAGTTCGTTTGTCGAATTGGCTTTTTTGCTTTTTTCTATAGAAACTGGTGTGAGGTGCTATGACTGAAAAAGAATTGCTTGAGCAGTTCAACGTGTCTCTTTGTGAGTTCAATTCTAGCCAGTGGTCCAGAAACGGTTTTCTCGACCCCATAAACAGGGTGGTTTATATCAATGGGGATTTATCCCCAGAAATACGTTTAAAGGTCATTTTACATGAATTAGGCCACCTAGAGCAGAACTCTAAAGACTATGAGCGTTTGCGTGAGAAATACGAAGCTCAAGCTAACAGAGACATGATCCGTGGATTGCTCGAAAATGAATCCTTGGATGACTTTAACTACGTTCGTTTTATGAAAAAATATAATCTCACCACAATTTGTGATGAGACATTCGTAAAACATGAATATTTGAAACTACTAAAAAAGCCCTATAATCTCCCTCGCCAAAGTTAGATCATAGAGCTTATGCATCACAGAAAACAGAAAACAATAACACACTTACAGTTAAACAAACCAACAAGGTTATGTTTTCTTTTTCTATGCCCATTTTACCAAAATTAAGGAGATATGACAATGTGGGTAGAACAATTACCGAACGGGAAATATAAATATTTCGAAAGATACAAGGATCCTTACACCGAGAAATGGAAACGGGTATCTTTAACGCTGACCAGTGGTTCAAATCGAGCAAAGAAAGAAGCCCAACGCTTACTGGATGATAAGATAGCCCAGAAAATAGAATCATCAAGCACTACTAATGTATCGTTTCATAGTGCTTTTAGTGAATGGTGGGAATTTCACCAAAAGCAGATTAAGTTAAGCTCAATCAAGAGCCTTGCAGCATCCGTTAAACGAATATCTGACACTATCGAACAAGGGACAATCTTATCAAATATCAATGTCAGACTTATCCAATCCTTGCTAGACACTGAAGACTGGACAGATTCACAGAAATATCGTGCCAAGACCGTGTTAAATACATTCTTCGATTATGCTATGGATCAACAACTTATAACTGATAACCCATCGAGGAAAGCACGACTTCCAAAGAAAAAGAATAAGCTTGAGAAACAGCAAACTGCCAAGAATAAATACTTAGAACCAGACGAATACAGTCGCTTATTGAAAGAACTCTACCGAAAAGATATAACACTGAGATATGCTCTAGCGTGTGAGTTTATGCTCTTAAACGGTTGCCGTATTGGTGAGTTAGCTGGTCTAACCGTTTCAGACTACCACAAAGAAACACGTTCCTTGGATATCCACACCTCATTCAACAGATACATTCCAGAGAATGAAGGAACAAAAACAGTCGCTAGCTATCGGACAACCTACCTCACTAATCGAGAGATGGAAATCATTGACCAGATACTAGAGTTGAAAGAGTTAAGCGAATCGACCAATCCAGATTGGTATTATAGCGATAAGATTTTCACGACCAACACTGGCAAGCCTATCCACAGCACAATCCTAAGTGCATCACTTCAACGAGCTAATGCCAGACTGGAAACCCCAATCGACAAGCATCTATCCCCTCACATTTTCAGACACACCACAATTAGCATACTAGCTGAAAACAACGTGCCACTAAAAACCATCATGGATAGGGTTGGTCATGCTGACTCGGAAGTAACTACTAGTATCTATACCCATGTCACAAGAAATATGAAAGACCAAGCAGTCAATGTTTTGGATAATATCATCACGAATAATCTTGCCCCCTCTTTGCCCCTTGAGTAGAAAAAAAGAACCCTAGGTTTAACCTAGAGTCCTTAGAAACGTTGTTAAATCAACGTTTTATTTTTTCAAGTTGTAGAATGATTTCAAACCACGGTATTCTGCAACTTCACCAAGTTGGTCTTCGATACGAAGCAATTGGTTGTATTTAGCGATACGGTCAGTACGTGACAATGAACCTGTCTTGATTTGACCAGCGTTAGTTGCAACTGCGATATCAGCGATTGTTGAATCTTCAGTTTCACCTGAACGGTGTGATACTACTGCTGTGTATCCAGCTTCTTTCGCCATTTCGATAGCGTCGAAAGTTTCAGTCAAAGTACCGATTTGGTTAACTTTGATAAGGATTGAGTTAGCAGCGTGTTCTGCAATACCTTTTTCAAGGTAAGCTGTGTTAGTTACGAAGAAGTCGTCACCAACCAATTGAACTTTACCACCAAGACGTTCAGTAAGAGCTTTCCAACCGTCCCAGTCGTTTTCGTCCATACCATCTTCGATAGTGATGATTGGGTATTTGTTAACCAATTCTTCAAGGTAGTCGATTTGTTCTGCAGCAGTACGAACAGCAGCGCCTTCACCTTCAAATTTAGTGTAGTCGTAAACTTTACGTTCTGCATCGTAGAATTCAGATGATGCACAGTCAAATCCGATAAATACGTCTTTACCTGGTACATATCCAGCAGCTTCGATAGCTTTGATGATAGTTTCAACACCATCTTCAGTTCCGTCGAAACGAGGTGCAAAACCACCTTCGTCACCTACGGCTGTTTCAAGTCCACGTTCTTTAAGGATTTTCTTAAGTGCGTGGAAGATTTCAGCACCCCAACGAAGAGCTTCTTTGAATGTTGGTGCACCAGCAGGTACAATCATGAATTCTTGGAAAGCGATTGGAGCGTCTGAGTGAGAACCACCGTTGATGATGTTCATCATTGGAGTTGGAAGAACTTTAGTGTTGAATCCGCCAAGGTAGCTGTAAAGTGGAACTTCAAGGTAGTCAGCAGCTGCGCGTGCTACAGCGATAGACACACCAAGAATAGCGTTGGCACCAAGTTTACCTTTGTTTGGAGTACCGTCAAGAGCGATCATTGCGCGGTCAATACCTTGTTGATCACGTACGTCGAATCCGATGATGTGTTCAGCAATAACGTTGTTTACGTTATCAACTGCTTTTTGAGTACCAAGACCACCGTAACGAGCTTTGTCACCATCACGAAGTTCTACTGCTTCGTGTTCACCAGTTGAAGCTCCTGAAGGAACCATACCGCGACCGAATGCACCAGATTCAGTGTAAACTTCTACTTCAAGTGTTGGGTTACCGCGTGAGTCAAGGACTTCGCGTGCGTAAACATCAGTAATAATTGACATTACAATACTCTCCTTATGAGTTAAATTTTTTTACACCTATATATTACCATAATATCAAGGCTTAAGCAAATTAAAACCAGAATTTTCTAGCGATTTTCTATTTTTTAATATTTTCAATTGTTTTTGAAAATCTCAGAAAACGACCCGAATAAAAAGGAATTCAAAATATTGTATAATACAAGTAGAAAACTTACAGGAGATTCCTATGACTTCACTTGAAAACAAAGTACTCCAATGCGCTAGTGGCGAAAAACGCCTTAATCCCGATGAACTTCGTCAGTATTTTGGAACCTATGCGGAACGTGTAGTCCTAGCTGTTCTATTGGAAAATGCTGAAAAGAAAACTGTAATTGACCATTTTCCGCAGATTTTAAAAGACTTGCAAGCCGTTTACCCGAATCTTAGTCTCAAGCTATCGCCAAAATTAGCTGACCAGATACAATTTACCTATATCAAAACGGCTCAAGCACTCAACATTTCAGCTACTATCGTGGACGAGGCCAAGGCCCATTCACCATACGGTCTTATCCTACATAGTAATCAGGCAGAAAACCTTGATAAAGTATTATTATCAGAGCTCTATCCTGATATCCTTGCTCCTAAGAAAACTGAACCTGTCACTGAAAAAAAGGGATTTTTCGCTAAACTATTTGGAAAATAAAAGCTGATGCAACGTCAGCTTTTTCTTATATCACAATGTTTTACTGAGCTTGATGAGATTCCCAATATTGAGTCCTGTTCGATAGAGATTCTCCTTAGCAGTAGCTAAAACTTGGTCTAAGTCTGCTACTTGACCAATAATGGGAAAGGCAGCTGAAATGCCCGCTACTGGAAAATCAGGCAAGTCATCCTTTAGACTACCGCAGATTGCAATGACAGGAATAGCTGATGGTGTCCGCCTAGCTACCCCGACCGGTGCCTTACCAGACAAGGACTGGCTATCCATACGTCCTTCTCCTACTATAACCAAATCAGCAGACTTCACACGTTGGTCAAAATCAACACAATCAAGTACAAAGTCAATCCCTGATTTAATTTCTGCACCTGCAAAGGCCACCAGGCCTGCAGCCATGCCTCCCCCTGCTCCTGAACCAGCCAGTTTTAAAACTTCTGGAGCAAAGTCAGTGTAGAATTGAGACATATCTTGGTCGACTTTTTTAAATTGTGAAGGAGACAAGCCTTTTTGTCCACCAAAAATATAGGTCGCTCCATCTTGACCACACAAGGGGTTATCTACGTCAGTAATCAGACGAATGGTGACACCAGACAAATCAAGCTTATTTTTAGAGGATACCTTCTTAATGAGACCAAGATTAGCACCTATTGGCTCAAGCTCCTGTCCCTGAGAGTCATAAAAACGATAACCCAATCCATATGCCATACCAATACCACCATCATTGGTAGCAGACCCACCTACGCCTATGATAAAATCTCGGATGCCAGATTGAACCAAATGAACAATTAGTTCACCCACGCCTTGTGTCGTTAGAGCTAGAGGATTTCGTTTATCCTTAAGAATCTGTTCCAAGCCACAAATCGCAGCCATTTCAAAAATGACAGTCTGGCCATTGCTGGCAAAAGAAACACTTCCATCACTTGTATAGGCATGAGGAATCTCGATACTTTTCTTCTCAAGATTTAGATTTTCAGCAAGAGCATCTAAGGTGCCCTCGCCACCATCACCTATTGGCATGAGGTCAAACTCAGTGTCGGGTAAGGCCTTTTCAAAGCCCAATTTAAGAGCTAAGGCGACCTCTTTTGCAGACAAACTTTCCTTGAACGAATCAGGTGCAATCAAAATTCGCATGATGTCCTCCTTCTATTTTTCTTTTAGGTAAGGGGATAAGGACTGAACTAACTCATCTGTCATATGTCTTGGACCTCGAAGAGTTTTGATACCTAAACTCTTTAGTCTATCACTGTCAAATTCGGTGTCATTAAAGGCGTATAAGGGTTTAATCCGCATCAACTCCTTAATACTCGCCTCTTCACGATAACCTTGATTAGGGATATTCGCTTCTAAAACCTGACAGAGGTAACGGATGGCCTTGGTAGGTGCCGTAATATAGATAGCCACCAAATCTCCCTTTTGCATACTAGCTTTCTGTGTCCAAAGAATCTCCTCATTTGCGGAGAACTCCTCTCCAATATCGTAGTATTTCAAATTTACCGGGATAATCCAATAATGAGGCTCAAAAGCCTTTCTAAGATGTTTTGGGGCCACTAGGGAGCGACTGTCACTAAGAAGCTCAATAATGGTTTGGTCCGACAATGTCTCGTCTAAAACAAGACTAATCCAGGTCTTCTTGGACATATGGTAGCTAGGAAAAACCCCATCCATTTTCAAGAGCTTATCCATTTGCTTTGGATTAACCTTCAGGTTAACCACATCATAAATTAAATCCGCCTTTTCTCCATCAAGCCCTAGTTTTTCTCCCTTAAGTGGAAAAAACAAGGCATACCATTTACCATCAACCCTAAAGGACAAATAGCTTGGTTCCTTTTCGAAAGGATGGTCTGCTTGGTCTGAAAATTCTTGAACTAAAAACTGAGCTAGGCGATTAGCTTGTGGAGATGAGAACAATTGATTTTCATAACAAGAATCAGCTAGCTGTGAGAGAAGTTCTCCATAAGCTTCTCTGACTTGACCAACGTAAGTTCCAGTGGCCTGAGGACTCCTGAAGATATCATAAGGCTCATCAAGATCGATATCAACAACCTGTCCCGTCAACTTACCTTCTAAATCAATAAGCAATCGAGCTTCAAGTTCATCAGCTATCAGTGTTTTTCTGAACTCATAACCTTGCTCAGTAGTTGTAAAACCAAAAGGCTCTAGGCTATCCTGTTTTAGGATCTTCTGTTTAAAATAAGCATCCTCAAAAGTCATTGGTTCTCCCTTTTTCTAAAAAAGAGAAGTTGAGACAAACTTAAGTCCCAACTCCTTTTTTATTTTGTTGACTGACGTAAGGTAAGACCGTGATTAAGAATAACATCTTTATCTTCAAGTTCTTCCTTATTCATGATTTTAGTCAACATACGCATGCTAACTGCCCCTAAATCATAGAGAGGATGATTAATACTAGAAAGGTTTGGACGTGTGTAGCTTGTAATTGGTGAGTCATTGCTTGTGATGATTTCGAAGTCTTCTGGAACTGATTTACCTGCAGCAAAGAGGCCATTCAAGAGACCTGCAGCCAATTCATCTTCTCCAACATAGGCAGCAGTGGCACCAGAGTTCAAAACACGTTGTGCTAAATCAAAGCCATCTTTATAGCTATATTTGGCTTCAAAGACAAGACCTTCATTGTAACGCAAATTATTCTTTTCAAGTCCAGCCTTATAACCAGCTAGACGGAGCTTGCCATTAATATCATCAATTAGTGGTCCTGATACAAAGGCAACCTTTTCATTATTTTTAGCAAGCTGTGTAATAGAATCCTCAACGGCAGCTTTATAGTCGATGTTAACGCTCGGTAATTGGTGTTCGAGGTCCACTGTTCCTGCTAGGACAATCGGAGTACGGGTACGAGAAAATTCTGCACGAATTTTTTCCGTCAAGTGGTAACCCATGAAGATGATACCATCTACTTGTTTGGCAAATAGAGAGTTAATCACAGTAACTTCGTGATCGTCATTTTCATCACTAGAAGCAAGTACAATATTGTACTTGTACATCGTTGCAATATCATCAATCCCCCTTGCTAAAGTAGCAAAATAGCTATTTGCAATATTTGGGATGACAACTCCTACAGTAGTGGTTTTCTTACTCGCCAAGCCACGCGCAACCGCATTTGGACGATAATCCAAACGATCAATGACCTCAAGCACTTTTTTTCGGGTGTTTTCTTTTACATTTTTATTTCCATTTACCACACGAGACACAGTCGCCATCGAAACGCCTGCCTCACGCGCAACGTCATAAATAGTGATTGTTTCATCAGTATTCATAAAAACACTTCCTTTCTCATTTTACGCTCACTCTTTCACGCTAATTGTATCAGATTCTGAAAACACTTTCAATTATTTTGACTGATTTTTTACAAAAAAATGAAAGGGATTCCTTCTTTATGGTTACGAGGAAGAAAGCCATTTCAGAAAAAGACCTCTCATTTCGTGTTTCCAAGACTATCCATCGCTTACAAAACTAGCCTAAAAAAGTCTCAATGAAAGAAAATGATTTAATGAAAAGCCAAAAAACAACTTGCATTTTCCCTATAAAAGTGACAGAATGAGTGTAAGAAATACAAAGGAGTTTTTTCTATGTCTAAACTTGATCGCATTCGTCATTTTTTGAATGAAAATAAAGCAGGGCTAGCTATTGTTTCAGATCCTGTAACTGTCAATTATCTTACTGGTTTTGATTGTGACCCACATGAACGCCAAATGTTCCTCTTCGTCTACGAAAATCGGGAGCCTGCCCTCTTTGTTCCTGCTCTTGAGGTTGCACGTGCCTCTGCTGTACTCGACTTCCCAGTCTTTGGTTATGTGGATTCTGAAAATCCATGGCAAAAAATCAAAGCTGGCCTAGCAAGTACAGACAGCCCTATTATTTATGCAGAGTTTGACAATCTCAATGTGACTAAGTTCCAAGGATTGCAAACGGTCTTTGATGGTCGCTTTGAAAACTTGACACCATTCATTCAAAAAATGCGCGTTATCAAGTCAGCTGATGAAATTCAAAAAATGATTGTTGCCGGTGATTATGCTGATAAAGCTGTTAATATCGGTTTCGACAATATTTCTCTCGACGTTACTGAAACAGACATCATTGCTCAAATCGAATTTGGCATCAAACGCTTGGGCTATGAAATGAGCTTTGAAACTATGGTCTTGACTGGTAACAATGCAGCCAACCCACACGGCATTCCTGGAAGCAACAAAATTGAAAAAGATGCTCTTCTTCTCTTCGACTTGGGCTGTATGGTGAATGGCTATGCTTCAGATATGACGCGAACAGTCGCTGTTGGAAAACCCGATGATTTCAAAAAAGAAATCTACCACTTGACTTTAGAAGCTCAACAGGCTGCCCTAGATATGATTAAACCAGGTGTAACTGCCAGCGAAGTCGATGCTGCAGCACGTAATGTTATTGAAAAAGCTGGTTACGGCGAATACTTCAACCACCGCCTCGGACACGGTATCGGAATGGATGTGCATGAATTCCCTTCTATCATGGAAGGAAATGACATGGTCATTGAAGAAGGAATGTGCTTCTCAGTTGAACCAGGTATCTACATTCCTGAAAAAGTTGGTGTTCGTATCGAGGACTGTGGTTATGTTACAAAAGACGGCTTTGAAGTCTTCACACACACACCAAAAGAATTGCTCTATTTTGATGTTTAATTAATCCAGAAGGGTCTTCAATTAAGTTGAGGACCTTTTCGTTTGCACTCAAATTCAATAGCCATATAAAAAGCTGACTCATCGTGAGTCAGCTTTTGCTATTTCTCCTCATGCTCTTGTCTAAGATAGTCAAGTCCTTCTTCAATCCATCCTGGCATTGCTTCTGCCAAAGGTTTAAAGCCATAGTTCAAACGACTATCAGAAAAACGATGACGATGAGGGATTTTATTTTTTTCTTCCTCAAGGGTTCTCAAAGAAAGACTGGCCTTTTGTGTAAATTCATCAAAATCAACAACTTGAACCAAGACCTCCTGGTCTACCTTTAAGGTATTGTAGATATTGTCGATATAACCTGTCTTAATCTCTGAGATGTGAATCAAGCCTGTGGTACCATTTTCCAATGAAACAAAGGCACCGTAAGGCTTGATGCCTGTGATAACACCCCTAAGCTTGTCTCCAATTTTCATCTTAGTCTGCTACCTCAACTGTTTCAATTACAACATCCTCAAGTGGCTTATCTTGAGCCCCAACCTCAACATTGGCAATTTCATCAAGCACCTTGTAAGAGTCTTCATCCACCAATTGACCGAAGACTGTGTGACGACGGTCTAGATGAGGTGTTCCCCCATTTTCAGCATAAGCTTCTGCGATTGGTGCTGGCCATCCACCACGTTCGAGTTCCTTTTTAGCATAAGGAATTTCAGGCGTTTGAACGATGAAGAACTGACTACCATTAGTATCTGGTCCAGCATTGGCCATAGAAAGCGCACCACGGAGGTTATAGAGTTCTTCAGAAAATTCATCCTGGAAGCTACCACCGAAGCTTGACTCACCACCCATACCAGTACCAGTTGGGTCACCACCTTGAATCATAAAGTCCTTGATAATACGGTGGAAAATCACACCGTCATAGTAGCCACTCTTGGCCAAATTGACAAAGTTAGTAACTGTTAATGGTGCATAATCAGGGAAAAGTTTGATGACCAAATCACCATGGTTTGTTTTTATTGTTGCGACTGGACCTTCTACTGCATCCAAGTCAAGTTGTGGGAAATGAAGTTCTTTTTCTACCAATCCGAGTTCCTCCAAGGCATTGAAAATGCCATCTTCTTCTATTGTTCCTGTAACGTAATCTGCTTTTTCTTTCAATTCTGGTGTGGCATTACCCATAGCAATCTTAAGTCCAACATAGTCAAAGATTTCCATATCGTTTGGACCATCACCAAACATCATGGCATTGACTGGTTTAAGATTTTCATGCTCCAAGACATGCTCGACACCAGAGGCCTTTGAGATACCATTTGCTACGACGTCAGAGGAGTGTTCGTGCCAGGGTACCATACGGACATGGGATGCGAGTTCTTCTGGTAATTCAAGGTCACCATCATTTTCCGCAAAAGTCCACATATGGTAAACATCATTCGACAAGTGAAAGTCTGGCTCCACATCACAAAGACCATAGACTGGTTTCATAGCATTATCAATCAAATCTGAACGCTCTGAGACAACTGGCTTATCCTTACCAGCAAAGCCCCAAGCAATTCCAATCTCTTTGCACCAAGCAACAAAAGCTTCTGTAACCTCACGAGCGAGGGGTTGGTTATAAATTTCTTCCCCTTTTCGATTAATCACATAAGTTCCATTGATGGTTACAAAATAATCGGGCTCTAGGTCTCGAATGTCCTCAACGACACCATAGTAGCCACGTCCTGTGGCAATCCCCGTCAAAATTCCTTTTTCTTTAAGCCCTTTAAAAACAGCCTTAATAGATTCAGGAATGTAGCCTGTCTTTTTAACACGAAGGGTGTCGTCAATGTCAAAGAAAACAATCTTAGTCTTCTTGGCCTTGTATTTTGTTTTAGCATCTACTGGCATCGCTAATCTCCTTTACAGTATCACAGCTAAAGTCAGGTATAGCTAGTATCCTAACTAAAGACCGCATGGTACTCTCATTATATCATGTCTTAAAGCCAAAAACAAAAAATCATCTAGGACTATAGTAGTCTTAGATGATAGGCGGTTTAACGGTTAACACTCTTGATAATACGTTTAATATCGCGTTCTTGTTCACGACGCTTGATAGACTCACGTTTATCGTAATCGTGTTTCCCTTTGGCGATACCAAGCAATACCTTGGCAAAACCATTTTTTAGGTAAACCTTAAGTGGGACCAAGGTCATCCCTGTTCCTTTAAGATCATTTTGAAGTTTGGTGATCTGCTTCTTCTTTAGCAACAACTTTCTCGTACGGTCTGGATCTTGATTCCAAATATTTCCTTGCTCAAAAGGAGCAATATGGACATTGATTAACCAGGCCTCACCATTTTTGATTTGGGCATAGCCATCTTTAAGTTGGATGCGGGCCGCACGAACAGACTTAATCTCTGTCCCTGTCAGTACGATACCCGCTTCAATAGTATCAACGATACTATAGTCATGTCTAGCCTTTTTATTCTGAGCAACAACATTGCCTTCACCCTTTGGCATAGCAGTCCCTCCATTCTCATCCTATTTTCGTTTTTTAGCAACGTCCTTGTAAAAAGGTTTGTTCCCTTTTTTCTTACGACGACCACTCTCACGTCCCTTGTTATCATTATGAGGACGGTTTTGATTTTTACGTTTGTCTGGTTTCTTAGATGACTTACGTTTTTCGTCATAAGAGCCTTTACGACCATTACCATCTTGACGGTTACGGTTATCCCCACGTTTACCACGACGTTCGAAGTCTCCATTTTGACGGTCACGACGTGGACCTCTATTGCGGAAGGTTTTCGCCTTCTCTTCACGTTCCTGACGTGCCTTGTGGTCTACTTTTTCAGTGATGTCATACTCACTTGGAAGGTATTGGAAGTCAATGTCTCCGGTTTCCTTATCTGCACGTGTTAATTTGACACGGATAGGCTGACCAACTCGGAAAGTCTTACCAGTTTTCTCACCTTGAAGTGTCATGGTACGTTCATTGTAATTGTAAAATTCTGGAAGGGTGGTGATGTGAACCAAACCTTCGATGGTGTTTGGCAATTCCACAAACATACCGAATTTAACCACACTTCCAACAATACCGTCGAATTCTTGACCAACAAACTCTTCCATGTATTCCGCTTTTTTCATCGCTTCAACGACACGTTCGGCATCAATGGCACGGCGTTCAAGGGTTGAAGATGATGTCGCTAACTCAGGAATAACCTCTTCAAAATGTTCACGTGTTTCTTGAGACATATTGTTAGTGTACTCACGAATCATTCGGTGAACCAAGAGGTCTGGGTAACGACGGATTGGACTAGTAAAGTGGGTATAATACTGAGCCGCAAGTCCATAGTGTCCATGATTGTGTTCTGAATAGCGGGCTTGTTGCATAGAACGAAGCAACATCATGTTCATGACCTCTGCTCCAGGTTTGCCTTGAACTCGCGCCATGAACTCTTGCAAGTCTAGTTGATCCATCTTATTGGCAGTTCCTTTGATTTGAACACCAAAGATAGAGGCATAATCCATGAAGCGTTGTATTTTCTCAGCTTTTGGCTCTTCGTGGATACGGTAGATAAATGGCAACTTAGCCTTAGCGAAGTGCTCCGCCACACATTCATTGGCAGCCAACATGAAGGATTCAATCATTCGCTCGGCTGTTCCACGTTCACGCACCACGATATCCACTGGCATCCCCTTCTCATTTACCAAGATACGAGCTTCAGATGTATCAAAGTTAAGGGCACCACGACGCTCACGCATGTCTTCTAAAATCTTATGCAGTTCTGCCATAGCTGATACAGAGTCCATGATTGGCTTAAACTGCTCAATCTTTTCTGGATTTCCAGCCAACATCTCATTGACATCACTGTAGGTCATACGGAAGGTTGTATTAATCACAGATTGGCAAATCTTATGATTAACCACCTTACCTTTTGGAGTAATCTCCATAATGGCTGACTGAGTCAAGCGATCAACATTGGGATTTAGTGAACAAATACCATTTGAAAGACGCTCAGGCAACATTGGCACCACACGGTCTGTCACATAAACCGAAGTCCCACGTGCTACGGCCTCACGGTTAAGAGCTGAACCTTCAGTGACATAGTAGGACACATCGGCAATATGAACACCAAGCTCAAAATTACCATTTGGCAAACGTTTAATATGGACCGCATCATCCAAGTCCTTAGCATCAGCTCCATCAATAGTAAAGGTCACCTCTTGACGAAGGTCAACACGACCAAGGAGGTCTTCCTGACTAGGTGCATCTGGTACAGCTTCTGCTTCCGCCATGACATCCTCTGGGAACTCTGAAACAATATCCATTGATTCTAAGACTTCCAAGACATCAATACCAGCATCCCCTTGATGACCAATAATGTCACGAACACTTCCTACGAAATAATCATAGTGACGGTTAGGGTATTTTTCAATATCAACCTTGATAATTTCAGTACCGTCTAGGGCAACTGGTTCTTTCTTAATATAAATTGGCTGCTGAATTTTTTGATTTTTAGACTTAATGTAACCAGCATAAGGCTCTTTCTCGTCGCTAAGGATAAATTTCCCTACAACAGTCTTAAGCGAACGTTCTACAATTTCAACAACTCGTGCTTCCGCTGCTGTCCCACGCAAACGATCCGCTGGCTTCTTGATAACAACTGCAACAGTATCACCATCAATGGCATGGCCAACATCATTACGACCAATGAACATATCATCTTCACTGTCATCGACATGCAAGAAACCAAAACCGTTCTTATTGGCACGGAAAACACCTTCAACAGTCACCTGATTTGGATTTTCTTTCTTAGGACGCAAGGAAACAGAGCCATCTCGATTAAAACGCAACTGCCCCTTACTTTCCATGGCTGATATGGCCTTGATGAGCTGAGGAAACTTTTCTCCCCCAGCATGATTAAGAGCCTGGGCAATGTCGTTTACACTGGATTTCCCATGCTCCTTCAAATAATTTATAATAGATTCTTTCATGATTTCCTTTTCTTTTATTTATTGACTATAACGCAAAAAATGAGCCAACCTCAGTCAGCTCATTACTTACTTGAGAGAATGGAAAGGACGATTGCATCTACAATCCATAGAAAAACCATGATTCCTGTAAAGCGTTGCATAAAGGCTTCAAAACCACGTGGTTTACTACGTTCAAATAGTGCTTCTGACCCACCACCATCAAAGACATTGCTACTTGGATTCTTTTGTGGCTGCATGAATACCGCAATCACAATAATAGCTGACATCACCAAGAGCAGCGTTAATAATAAGTCGTACATAGTTATTCCTCCGAAAAAGTCCTTTTTATTCTACCATAGAACCCTTTAAGATTCAACATGTAAGGTTACTTTTCTATCCTTGGGGCAGAATTTGGGTACCTGAATTTTCTCAGGATGATTTTGTTTATTTTTACTTGTGAGATAGTTGATGCTCCCACATTCACTACACTTTAAATTGATTTTAACTCTCACCTATATTCTTGACTCCTAGCGATTTTCTAAAGATGATTAAGGACCAGACAAAATTTCCAAAGACAATTATTGCGGTCACAAAGAAGACCCAGCGATAACCTAGTCCAGTCGCAACTGCTGAACCAACAAAAGGACCTAAAACTTGTCCAATGTATGAAAAGCTTTGATTAAAGCTAAATATTCTTGAGATTCCTTCCTTGGGTGTCATCTTGGTCAATAAAGAATTGACACTAGGCATAAGGGCACCCACACCGAAGCCATAGGCAAAACGTAAGATACCCAATTGCAAGGCTGAACCGGCAAAACCACAAAGGAAATACAAGAGGAAGCTATAAAATAGCCCCATTAAAAGCAAGCGATGATTCCCAATACGGTCTCCCAATTTTCCCAGAAAAGGGGTACTCAAGAGACTAGAAAAGCCCATAGCAGAAACAATTAAACCTGAGTAAAAAAGGATATTGTCCCTCTGACCTAAATAACGAATATAAAGGGCCAACATAGGCGCTATCGATTGGGCAGAAATCTGGATAATCATACTGGTCACAAAAAGACCAATCAACATAGATTTGCTGGGAATTTTCGCAAAAACCTGAGAAAGAGTCATCATCTCTCCCTTTTCGATAGGTTGAAAATTCTCTCGCAAACCAAAGACAGTTAAGAGGCAGCAGATAAATAGAATGAGGCCCACCAATAAAAAGGTCCCTCTCATACCAAACGCCTCAGACAAGGTACCACCTAACAAAGGGCCAATCAGAACACCTGCCGTTAGACCCGTAGATAAGGTCCCCAGGGCATAGCCAGAACGGTTCTGAGGAACCTGACTAGCAATTAAAGCTGTGGCATTTGGGACATACCCCGCAAACAAACCATTCAGCGTTCTTAAGAAAAGCAGCCAGAAAACATTTGGGACTAAGGCAAGACCTCCCATTGTAAAAGTCATCACCATGCTGGCTCTAATCATCATGGGCTTTCGGCCATAACGGTCAGCCAAGCGTCCCCAAATAGGAGAAACCAGGGCTGAGGCTAAAGCAGAGATGGCAACAGACAAACCAGTATACCATTCAACCATGTCTCCTTTAACACCTAGTTCCTCAATGTAGAGGGCCATGAAAGGCATAACAATGGAGAAACTAGCGCCAGTAAAAAAGGTTCCTATCCATGCAATTTTAAGGTTACGTTGCCAATCAGTACTTTTAAGCTCTTTTTGGCGCAAATAATCATCTTCTTTCTAAAATTCACTATCCATTATATCACAATGGTTAGCTATGAGGAGCTAGGTAAATCATTTATTGCGCTCTTCACTTTCTCCTTCAAATCATCGAGACTACCGTTATTATCAAGAACCAAGCTGGCATAAGGCTTTTTCTCTTCTAAAGACATCTGGCTAGCGATACGCATACTAGCTTCCTTTGAACTTAAGTGATTACGTTTCATCAAGCGTTGGCGCTGGACCTCAGGTAACACTGCCACCAACCAAATCTGGTCAAACCAGTCCTGATACCCATTCTCAATAAGTAAGGGAATATCCATGAAAAAAACATCTTCTTTCTTGGCCAAACAATCCCTTTGAGTTGCTAGTTCCTCTCGAATAATTGTCCCTTGAATCTCAGCAGACCGATGTCTCATCTCCTCATTCGAAAAAATCAGTTGCCCTAGTTTAGGACGATTCAATTCTCCATTAGGAAGGAGAATCTCCTCTCCTAACCAATCAAGCAAGGCACTATACAAACGGCCTCCTTTGGCCTGCATATCGTGGACAAGCTGATCAGCATCAATGACCTTGTAACCCGCCTCTTTAATCATTTCAACAACCGTTGATTTCCCTGAAGCAATACCACCTGTTAACCCAATAATCATCGTTTCTGACAATGAGGACACAAATGTGTCCCTCTCCCTCCTAACTTGATTTTTTCAATTGTGCTTGCGCAGCGTGGACAAGGCTGTCCCGTCTTTCCGTAAACCTGCAAATAGTTCTGCATGGTTCCGTCCTCACCAAGGGCATTACGATAGGTCCTTATAGTTGAGCCACCTTTTTCAATGCCAAGCTGTAAAATGGCAATCGTTTGATCATGGACCCGCTTCATGGCTGCCTTGCTGAGTTCCTTTGCTGGCGTTTCAGGATGAACCTTGGCCGCCCAAAGCACCTCATCAACATAGATATTTCCTAGACCAGCCACCAATTTTTGCTCCAAGAGGAGACTTTTAATGGGCTTTGCAGAACTCATCAAGGCTCTCTCAAATAGAGCGTATTTAAAGGTCTTCTTAGTAGGCTCAGGACCAAGCTTTTTCCTTGTAAAATAAGTCTCCTCTTGACTTTTAGCCAATAAATCAAAGGTTCCAAACTTGCGGACATCTTGATAGACGAGGGTGGAGCCATCATCTAACTTAAAAAATAAGTGAAAATGCTTGTTGCTAGGAACTTGATCTGTAAACAGCAGGTATTTTCCCTCCATACGCAAGTGGGAAATCATAATCAACTGGCCAAAGTCAAAAATCAAGTACTTGCCTCTTCGTCGCAGGGCTTGAATGGTTTGACCAGGTAAATCAGTCAAAAAACTATCGTAGGAGGTCTTAATCATTTTTGGAACCTTGACCTCAAGCGACAAAATAGTCCGACCTACTACTAACCTTTCTAAACCTCGTCTAACAGTTTCTACCTCAGGTAACTCAGGCATCTGCTCCTCCTTCTAGCAAGAAAGCCGAGCAAGTGCCCAGCTTTTTAATATTCTTTTTCATTGTAACCAAAATCGGCCAAATCAAGTTTTTTATCACGCCAATTTTTCTTAACCTTAACCCAGGTTTCAAGGAAGACCTTGTCCCCGAGCATGACTTCAATATCTTTACGAGCAAGAGTACCAATTTTCTTGAGCATGGAACCTTGTTTACCAATAACAATACCTTTTTGGCTGTCACGCTCAACCATGATTGTCGCACGAATATGAATCTTATCCGTGTCTTCATCACGCTTCATCTCATCAATGACAACCGCAACGGAGTGTGGAATTTCTTCACGTGTCAACTGAAGGACTTTTTCACGAATCATCTCTGATACCAAGAAACGCTCAGGGTGATCGGTGATTTGGTCCGCTGGGAAATACTGGAAACCTTCCTCAAGGTTATCACTCAAGACATCCACAAGGTGGGAAACATTGTTCCCTTGGAGGGCAGATATCGGAATAATCTCCTTGAAATCCATTTGTGTACGGAAATCGTCAATCTGCTCTAGGAGCTGATCTGGATGGACCTTGTCAATCTTATTGATTACCAAGATAACTGGAACTTTAGCTTGTTTGAGGCGTTCGATAATCATATTATCACCCTTACCACGAGGCTCATCCGCTGGTACCATAAAGAGGACTGTATCAACCTCACGAAGGGTTGAATAAGCAGATTCCACCATGAAATCCCCAAGAGCCGTCTTAGGCTTGTGAATCCCTGGGGTATCGATAAAGACAATCTGTTCCTTATCGGTTGTGTAAATTCCCATAATTTTATTGCGGGTTGTTTGAGCCTTATCACTCATGATAGCAATCTTTTGCCCCATAACATGGTTCAAAAACGTTGATTTTCCTACATTAGGACGGCCGAGAATAGCCACAAATCCTGATTTAAATGTCATATAACTTCTTTCCTATTTCGTTTTAATTGAAAATTAAGTGCCAAATTTTAGGTATGAAAACAATCATCCCCGTAATGACTGCATAACAAGAAACCACTAAAACAGCTCCAGCGGCCATATCCTTGGCATTTTTGGCTAGCATCGAAAAGTGATAATTACTAGCTAAATCGACAACATTTTCAATGGCAGAATTAACAATCTCTAGGGCAATTACGAGAAAAACTGCCATCAAAAGAAAGAGCCATTCTGTCGCAGACACACGGAAAATCAAGCCAGCCAATACCACCAAGATAGCTGAAACCAAGTGCTTGCGCATATTGCGTTCTTCTTTGAAAGCCGTTATTATTCCTGTCAGAGCAAACTCAAAACTAGCTGTAAATTCTCTATTTTTCCACTTTTTTTGTGGATTATTGTCGCGTAAGTCCATAAGCAGTCAAAATTTCTTCCTGTAATCCAAACATTTCCGCTTCTTCTTCCGGGGTGTAATGGTCATAGCCATTGATATGGAGAAAACCGTGAACAGCCAAGAAACCCATCTCACGCTCAAAACTATGTCCATAATCCTCAGCTTGTTCGTGAGCCTTATCAACGGAAATAAAGAGTTCACCGATATAACTATCAAACTCTCCCATCATTTCAGCTAATTCAGGATTTTCAGCCAACTCTTCCTCATCAAAGCTAATATCTAATTCAGGCTTATACTCCAAACTAATGACATCCGTTGGACGGTCTGTATCACGATATTCCAAGTTTAGTTCGTGGCTGCGTTCGTTGGTTACAAATGTAACAGCCATTTCCTTGTCTTCCTTGCCAAGTTTTTGTGCTGCAAAATCTAGCAACTCCAAGGTTTGTTCTTTTAATTTCTCAGAGACTTGTCCAGTCTCGTCAATCATTTCAATATACATAAGATTCTTTAGGAACGGCTATGCTCACTTCAAGCACAGAACCGCTCGCTTCCTTTCACTAACTCATTAGCTTTTTATAGAAATACTCAAATACATAAAATCCTAACTTTGAGTATTTTTAGTTTAATATTAATCACCTCATTATACCATAAGGACACAGAAAAAGCAGACTTAAGGCTAATTGTCTGCTTTTTGTATGGCCTATCCTTGAATCGCTTACTTATCCAAACTATCCTTAAGACGTTGAATATGAATGGTTAAATAGACCTGTTCGTCCAAACTTAATTCAAAAGTATAACCTGTCTTAATATAGTTAGCAATCTTTTGGGTACAGATAAAGGATTCTGGATAATTTACCCTAACCTGCTCGTAAAGAAAAGCATCATTTTTACCACCACTAACCCCACTCACAATCCGTTGCGCTAGATAGCGAAGATGTGTAATAAATCGGTTATAAGAGAAACTATCCTCCTCCAAATCACAACCAAAATGAAGACGGACAATGTCACTAATTCCAACCACAATTTGAGTCATCTGTAGGTCTTTTTCATGGAGACCCGCATCCTTTTGTGCATTGACAAAATGTAAAGCGACAGAGGCAGCCTCATCATCTGCCAATTTAACTTCTAAATCCTTAGCAATCAAACGAAGAGCTTGTTTTCCAATCTCATACTCCCGAGGGTAAAATTTTCGAACCTCCCAAGCCAAGGGATTCTGCAGAGGAATACCTTCTCCACTTCTTTCAATGGCGTAATGTAGGTGGTCAGCTAGGGCGATGAAAAAAGAGGGATCAAACTTGGTTTGCAAGACAGCCTCAGCAAAAGTAAGAATATTCAAAAAGACCTGCATTTCACCTTCAGGCAAATTGACATAAACACGAGACCATTCATCTACTGCCTCTGTATTTTCCAAAACAAAAGTCTTTTCAATCTTTTCCTTATCAACAAAGTCTCCAACCTTCTTTTGAAAGCCCAGTTCCTTACCCATGACAATGTATTCCACATTATTATCCAAAGCCTGAACAACATTGTTGTTTAAAATCTTTTCAATCTGCATCATGATCCCTCGTCATTAAAGCGTTTACTTTATTTTACCAAATTTTTAATGAGAAACCTACTTACTGCAAACAAAAAGCGCTGGACTTACCAACACTTTTCCTAAAGTTCTGTTCGATTTTCGATAGCTCTTAGCAAGGTCACTTCATCAGCATACTCGATGTCAGAACCGACAGCCAAACCACGCGCTAAACGAGTCACCTTGATTCCCGCAGGTTTGAGGACACGGGAAATATACATAGATGTTGCCTCACCATCTGCTGTTGCATTAGTAGCAATGATAACCTCGTCAACCTCGCTATCCATAAGACGGGTAATCAAACTTTTCAGGTTAATATCGTCTGGCCCAACACCATTCATAGGGGAAATAAGCCCTTGAAGCACATGGTAGAGACCACGGTATTCCTGAATCTTTTCCATAGCTGAAACATCTTTGGAGTCTTCAACAACCAAAATCTTAGTACGGTCTCTAGTTTCATCGGTACAAATGTTACATGGATCATCATCTGTCAAACGACCACAGACCGAACAATAAGTCAATTCACGTTTTGCTGCCAAGAGGTTTTTTGCGAAATCGTTGACATCTTCATCAGACATACTAATGGTATAAAAAGCTAGGCGTGTCGCTGTTTTAGCCCCAATTCCAGGGAGTTTTGAAAAACTATCAATCAGCTTCGCAATTGGAGTAGGATAAAGCATGAAGGCCTCCTGTTCTTTATATTTTTTTATCCATCACTTATCTTTTGTCACTTTCATGGATAAGTCTTTAGCCAAGAATAAACACTCAAACACTATATCACAGAAAAATCCCTCGTGCAAGGCACAAGAGACTTTAGATGTTTAGTGAGTATTTTGATAAAGTTCCATAATAGCTTTGACTGCATTTTGATGGGCCTTACTCTTCCAATCTAGAGCATGTGGGTACATAATCCCAACTGCCAACTTCGTACCATCTTTAGCGGTCGCATAGGCCACGGCATTAAGGTTAACCGTTGTTACAGAATTACCGGAACCATCCGTCGCATATGTTTCGCCTGTCCCTGTTTTACCACTAATCGGAATGATAGAACTTGCCATAGCTTTACCAGACGCAAGGCTAGAACCGGAATTAACGACATCATTAAAGCCTTGTTGGATAATCCCCATCTGCTCAGAATCAAGAGGTAAGGTATTTAATACACGTGTATCTACCGTTGAAGCTAGAGTTCCTAAGCTACCATTAGTACCAGCATCATAGATACCTCCCACAATATGAGGTGCTACACGTTTACCACCATTTGCAATTGAAGCAACATATTGAGCCAATTGAATAGTTGTATAAGAGTCGTACTGACCAAAAGCTTCTGTCAAGACGTTGGCTACATTGTAATTCTTAGAAATATAGCCTTCTGATTCTCCAGGCAAATCAAGTCCTGTAGATACCCCCATACCAAAATCAGCGTAGGTATCACGAAGTGTCGTCATGGCCTTATCCATATTGTCAGTCGACAAGGCCATACCTGGAACATATTGTTGGCCAAGTAGTTTGATTGCAATCTGCACCATATAGGTATTTGATGAATATTCTAGAGCCTGTGTCGCGGTAATAGGACGGCTACCTTGATCTGTAAACCAAGACGTAATCGAGGCTGAACCAGCAATGTTGATTGGTTGGTCAGTCAAGACCTGATTTCCATAGATGGCACCTGAACGCCAACCAGCAGTTAGGGTTGCTCCCTTAACAACAGATCCTGGAATGAAGACATCAGTGATTGTTCCTAAGGCATTTGCTTTAAAATCTTGTGCTCCTTGTTCATGTTTTTGCCCCGCCATGGCAAGTACAGCACCAGTGTCAGCATTCATAACAACGACATACATTCCTTCAGAATAGGTAGCTTTGTTCTCTGAAATCTCTGAAGAAAGCTGTTGACCTAGGATATCTTCAACTCCTTTTTGGAAATCAAGGTCGATGGTCAACTGCAGATTGTTACCCTTACTTCCCTTTTGAGTGATTTTATCACTATCAACTTCGCCTTCCTTGTCTACTGTAATCTCACGAACAGTATGTTTCCCTTGTAGCTTCTCCTCGTATTCTTTTTCTAGATAAGAAGTTCCTACACGGTCATTAAGGGCATAACCTTTTTTGAGGTATTCCTTGGCATCTTCTTGTGGCAAACCTGCTTCTGAACTTGAGACTTTCCCGATGAGAGGAGACAAGGCTGAATCAACCGTATGACGCTCCCAATCCTTAGCAACCGTAATACCATTAAGTTCCTTCTGTTTAGCTGCTACAATCGCAATTTGTTCAGGAGTCAAGTCTCCTGTTTTCAAGGTGACTGTTGAGAAATTAGAAACAGCATTCATCTGTGAGTAAATGTAGACAATCTTAAGCTCATCCTCAGTGTAATCCACTGCTTCATCAGGAACGGCATCAACAGCATTGTTGTAAATAGTAGCTTCAGCTAATTTATTACCAAACTTATCTGTTTTCTTGTCCTTTGGAAGATCATTAACCACACGTTTGTAGGTGGCAGAATCCGCTAGATAGAAATCGCGTTTCTGGCGTGCTGTTACCTTCGTCTCCGTTAGTGTTACCATAGTCGCTAACTTTTCAGCGACCTTCTTCATAGTATCTGATGACACCAAATTGCTACGTGTAAAGGTGATAACGTCCTTACTCTGGTTGGTCGTAAGAGCGACCCCCTTGGCATCAAAGATTTGCCCACGTTCGCTTGCAATTCTAACCGTATACTTGGAGTTATCCTCTAATTTCTTAGTATAAAACGATTTGTTATAAACCTGCATATAGGTCAAACGTGCAAAAAGCAACAAAAAAAGGACAAAGACTACACCAAAAAGCAAGTAAACACGACGTGAGATGTTTACTGGCTTTCTAGGTTTATTCGCTCGTTTTTCTTTTTGTTTTTGGCGCCGTTTTTCCCATTTTTGACTGAGTTTTTTCGAAAATGATGTCACTTTTTTTCCTCTATGTTCTCATAAAAATTCTCTTTTATTTTATCACAAATAAGCTTTAGCAAACTTAAAAAAATGTCGAAATCTAAAAAAACTTGCCTCAATATGAGACATGTTTTTTATATTATAATGACAACTTTTTCATCCAGCTAGGAATGGCTTTACTGATATGAGTCGGTAAAACCACATAGGCGTTTTTAGCCAAATCATCTGCGATAGCTGAGTGAAGCCAGACAGCAACTGTAACTGCTTTATAGGAGTCAATTGAAGCGAATTGGGCCAGAAAACCAGTAATCATACCAGCCAGGGTATCTCCCATGCCTCCTGTAGCTTGATAGGGCCCACCAACTTCTAAATGAGCTACTTTTTCACCTTGATAGACAGCGGTCTTGTGACTCTTGGCAACTAGGATTGTCCCATCTTGGAACTCTCCCAAGGCTTTCTGGGTGTTAGAGACTGTCTGCTCTGGAATCCTTAAACCAGACAAGCGTTCCCATTCTTTTTGATGCGGGGTGAGAGAAAGGTGACAATCTGGTAAGTCCTTCTTAGTCTTCTTAGCCAAAAGATTAAGAGCTGAACCATCAACAACCAAGTTCTGATCTGCCCTAATATTTGCTAGCACCAAGTCCATAGCTTGACTAGCTACACCATCCTCACCTAGGCCAGAACCGATTAATACCACATCAGCTGCCCTAAGATTATCAAGAAATCTTTCAGTCTCCCTAAGGTCAAAAGCCATGGCTTCAGGGAGATGGGCATGAAGGGCTGTGATATTGTCACGATCCGTAGCCACTGTGACCAGGCCTGCCCCACTATTGACACAAGCTATGGCAGCCATAATGATGGCACCACCATAAGGGTAAAGCCCACCAACTAAAAGCACTCGACCGTAAGAACCCTTATGGGACTCTCTCAAGCGAGGTTTTATCACTTGCCTAGCTAAATCGTCATCAACTTTCATAAACTATCCTTTCGCACTACGAAGAGCAGCTTGATAGGTCTGTTCCATAAGCATGGTAATGGTCATAGGGCCTACACCACCTGGAACAGGCGTGATCATGCCAACCTTATCTTTCACTTGATCAAAATCAACGTCACCACAAAGTTTGCCTTCTTCATCACGGTTGATTCCCACATCAATGACAACGGCACCTTCTTTGACATAGTCTTCTGTTACAAATTTTGCACGTCCAATAGCTACAATCAAGACATCTGCCTTGCTACAAACCTTAGGCAAATGCGGTGTTCGTGAGTGGGTCAAGGTAACTGTCGCATTTTTTTCCAAAAGAAGCTGAGCCATAGGTTTACCAACAATGTTACTACGTCCGATAATAACCGCTGTCTTACCTTCCAATTCAACATTGTACTCACGAAGGATTTCCATAATCCCAGCAGGTGTGCAAGGTACCATTTGACGACGACCATTCCAGAGATTACCAGTATTCATAGGATGGAAACCATCGACATCTTTTTTAGGATCAATAGCCAAAAGAATACGCATTTCATTAATATGATTTGGTAATGGCAACTGAACCAAAATACCATGGAATAGCGGATCCTGATTATATTGCTCAATAACCTCAATCAATTCTTCCTCGCTGATACTCTCAGAAAGGTTGACTGTCTGGCTATGGAAACCAGCCTTTTTAGCAGCACGTTCCTTGTTGCGCACATAAACCTGACTAGCTGGGTTGTCACCAACCATGATTACCACTAGTCCAGGCACAATCCATTCATTTTCTTTAAGACGTGCTACCTTTTCTTGCAATTGATCCTGCATTTTAGCAGCTAGGGCCTTACCATCCATTATTATCGCCATGGGAGTTCTCCAATACATACTTTTTTTCAATTATACCATAGTGAGAGCTCTTTGTGACTAAATTTTCTAAATTTTCAAAAAGACATCTTAAATACGAAACTAAAAAAGCTGGAATCACCTTCCAACTTTTTTCTGATTATGCTTCGTGACTAGTCCACAAAACCATTTTGCTGACTCCAGCCCTTAATAACCTTCAAGGTCTTCTGCTGGAATTTGCCACTTTCATACATGTGATCTGCACCTGTTAAGGAAACGAGAACGGAATCACGGTAGTTCTTAGCCGTTCTTCTGGCAATATTAGGATGAGTCATCTTATCCTTGGTTCCTGAAATAACGAGAACAGGACATGAAATCTGACTAAAGTCAACGTAAGCTGCTTTTGTCTTATCAAACCAATGAAGAGCCATCTGAGTATAGACTTTTCCTGATTCAGGAACCAGATCAGCAAAAACTTCCTCTTTCAAAGATTCCTCTTGTTCATTCATGCAATACTTGAAAAACTCCTTTTTATATGGAGGCATGGCCTTTTTCCAAAATCCCCAGCGTAAAAAGTGTTTGCCAAAACAAGCTAACATGGTTGGATAAAAGGCAAAAATATCTGCTGTCGGAGCAGGGCCCATAAGAATCATACCAGCAACCTCTGTCTTTTCGGCAACCATTTGAGCCACCAGACAACCTAAAGAGTGTCCCAAAATAAGTGGTGGTTGGTCTAGACTTTCAATCAAAGCCACTAAATCATCTCGATAGTCCTGCAAGGTAACAGTCCCAACTTTAGCTAGGCACTCTTGATAAGGTAGGTCATGGTAACGAAAGCTAGGTGTATGCACCTTATATCCCATTTGACGTAGACCTGTCGCAAATTCTCCCCAAACATTGCCATCACACCAGGTCCCATGAATTAGGACAATCTCTTTGTTCAAAACCATTCCTTATACATCTCCCTTTTTTGTTAAAAATTTAGATTATTTATCTATCTTATAGTATCACACTTCCAACCTAGATACCTTTATACATTTCTTACAATCGTAAGAAAATGGTCTCTTAAATGAATAAGAGACCATTTTTCTATATATTATTAGCGATTAGCCTTATGCATTTCTTCCTTAACTGGACAAGAACACTCGCAATCGCCACAAGATCCTTTGCCTTTGATATAGTGACGGATGCCAAGACCAGCCAAAGCAAAAATAATGAAAGCAATGATAAAGGTAGACATAACAATTCCTCCTAAACCTAAATATGAGCTTCTTGAAGATTATCCAAGCTAATGATTTGATCCTTAATCTGACGTGGTTTACGAACAACAAAGTAAATCATCGTTACTAAAAGTAAGAAAGCAACCAAAGTCCAAATTGTCATTGACTTACCGTACAGGATGACTTGACCAAACTGGTAAAGGATTAAACTCACACAATAAGCTAGACCTGTTTGGAAACCGATAGCCCCAACCGTCCATTTAAGATTGGCCATTTCACGCTTAATAGCTCCAATAGCCGCAAAACATGGCGCACAAAGCAAGTTAAAAATCAAGAAGGAATAGGCAGCTAGGGAAGAATAATCTCCTCGCAGAGCCTCAGCCAGACCCGCCTCACTGCTATTATGATAGAGAATACCAAAGGTGGCAACAACGGTCTCCTTGGCAGCTAAACCTGTGAGAGCCGCAACTGTTGCCTTCCAATTTCCAAATCCGAGTGGGTCAAAAATCCAAGACAAGCCCTTACCTAAAGTCGCCAAAATGCTAACTTCCGTATCTACAGTATGTAGGGTAAAGTTGTAGTTAGACATAAACCAGATAAGAACGGTCAAACTGAAAATGATGGTTCCCGCACGTTTGACAAAACTCATAGCCTTACCAAAAGCATAACGCAAGACCGACATGGCTTTAGGCCAGTGATAGGCAGGCAATTCCATAATAAACGGACTGGTTAAACCACCTAAAAAACTCGTCTTTTTGAGGGCAATACCCGATAGGATAATAGCAGCCATCCCAATAAAATAGGTACTTGGTGCTACTAAAGAATTACTAGGGAAGAAAGCTCCAGCAATCAAGGCAATAATTTCCAACTTGGCCGAACAAGGCATGAAGGTTGCCGTCATAATGGTAATGCGACGGTCCCTTTCATTTTCAATGGTTCGACTAGACATAACCGCTGGAACCCCACAACCTGTAGAAATCAACATAGGAATAAAGGATTTCCCAGAAAGACCAAAACGTCGGAAAATACGGTCCATAACAAAGGCAATACGACTCATATATCCAATGTCCTCAAGCACACCCAAACAGATAAAGAGCACAAATATTTGAGGTAGGAATCCTAGTACTGTCCCAATCCCAGCGACAATCCCATCAACAATCAAAGACTTAAGCCAGTCCTGAACTTGAAGATAGTCAAGACCAGACGTTACCAAATCTGGAACATACTTACCAAAAAGCACATCGTTAGCCCAGTCTGTCCACATGGTTCCAACAGTCTGAATAGATAAGAAATAAACCAAATACATAACCACTGCGAAAATTGGCAAGGCCAAAATACGGTTGGTGACAATCCTATCAATCTTATCCGACAAGGTCAGGGCAAAATCTTCTGTATGACTTTGAGCCATCTGACAAACTCGTTCGATAAAGGCATAACGCTCATTAATGACAATTGACTCCGCATCTTCTGTGAAAACTTCCTCAGTGATTCGAATGATGTCTTTGATTTCTTTTCGTTGGAATGGGGACAAGTCTAGCTCAGCCTCAACTAAAGCATCGTGTTCAAAGAGTTTAATGGCGTAAAAACGCGCAGACCTTTGCGGCACCGAATTTCCCAAGACTTCCAAAATTTGTGAGATGGCAGCTTCTAATTTATCGTCATAAATTGGAAAAGCAATGTCAGCAACTGTAGAGGTTGTCGTATGTGCCGCCTTCTTCACAACCTGATCAATACCAGTTTGCTTGAGAGCACTAGTAGCTACTACTGGGACGCCTAGATGGTAAGATAATTTATCAACATTAATCTGTTTTCCCTGAGCCTCTAAAACATCACTCATGTTAAGCGCTAAAGTGACTGGAATACCTGTCTCAATCAACTGCGTTGTCAGATAAAGATTACGCTCCAAATTTGTCGCATCGACTACATTTAAAATGCTGTCGGCCCTTTGGCTCAACAAATAGTCACGCGCTACCTTTTCTTCAGGACTATAGGGTGACATTGAGTAAATTCCTGGTAAATCCTGGATTTCTAAATCCTTATTCTTTTTGACCAGACCACTTTTTCGTTCTACAGTAACACCCGGCCAGTTACCAACACGCTGATTGTTCCCTGTTATCAGGTTGAATAAACTGGTTTTACCACTATTAGGATTACCTATTAATGCAATTTCTGTCATTTTTCCTCTCCCTCATCCAGCATGACCACACTAATCATTTGCGCTTCCGACTTGCGTAGGGTTAATTCGTACCCTCTCAAACTAATTTCTAGAGGATCTCCCAAAGGGGCTACCTTACGCAACAACACCCGAGTACGCTTTGTAATTCCCATATCCATAAGACGTCGTTTGGTTTCATTTGCTGAAAAAATATCAGTAACGATAGCCGAACGTCCAACCGGTAATTCAGAAAGAGGTATCTTTTCCTGATTTTCCTCCGCAGGTGCCAAATCAATCTTATCTAGAATCGAAGCATCAAAGGCTAAGCGACTCCCTTTAACGATAATAATAGCACTGTTTTTGGTCTTAGTTACCACCTCAATCGTTTCACCGGCAGCCAACCCTAGGTTAGATAAGTGCAAAAGACTATCCTTAGGGAGGTTAATGCCAAGAATCCGGTAAGGCGTTTTTAAGGCCGCATCATATATGAGCATATTTCTTGACCTACTTTATTATTTTTGATATGGCATCATTATAGCATATTTATCCATCTTTTCCGCAATATTATCCTAAACAAGAATGATTCTAGAAAAGCAGAACACAAAAAGAAAAGGCCGGAAAAGTTCCAGCCTTCACAAACAATGTATACATACTTAATGAATATCTTACAAAACTTTACTCAAGAAATCCTTGGTACGATCTTCCTTAGTATTGTCGAAAATCTCTTGTGGTGTGCCTTCTTCGACAATAACACCGCCATCCATAAAGATAACACGATCAGCCACCTCATACGCAAAGCCCATTTCGTGGGTAACGATTGCCATTGTCATCCCTGATTTAGCAAGGTCTTGCATAACGGCAAGAACTTCACCAACCATTTCTGGGTCAAGGGCTGATGTTGGTTCGTCAAACAAGAGAACATCTGGATCCATAGCCAAACCACGTGCAATCGCAATACGTTGTTGCTGACCACCTGATAGACTTGTTGGGTAGGCATCTGCCTTATCTTTCAAGCCAACCTTTTCTAAAAGTTCCATAGCCTTTGCTTCTGCATCAGCTTTAGAAACACACTTAGTCTTAATTGGCGACAAGGTGATATTTTCTTTAACTGTCATATTAGGGAAGAGGTTGAACTGTTGGAAAACCATTCCCATTTTTTCACGCATTTTGAAAATGTCGTTATTCTTATCTGTAATATCCACACCTTCAAAAGAAATAACGCCTTTTGTAGGTTTCTCAAGCAAGTTCATTGAGCGTAGGAAGGTTGATTTTCCTGATCCTGAAGGACCAATGATAACCACTACTTCACCCTTTTTAATATCTAGATCAATCCCTTTGAGAACTTCATTCTTACCAAAATACTTGTGAAGATTTTTAATCTCAATAATTGTTTCTGCCATTATTTACGTCCCTCCCCAAGTCGTTGTTCCATTTGTTTCAAGAGTGCCGTCATAGCTGTTGTTACAATCAAATAATAGAAGGCTGCGAACAAGAGCGGCGTCAAAGTCAAGTAGGTCGTTGTTGCAACAGTTTGTGCACCATTCCACAATTCCATAACCCCGATGGTTTGCAAGAGCGAACTATCCTTGATAATAGTGACAAACTCGTTACCTAAGGCAGGCAAGATATTTTTAATAGCTTGAGGCAAGACCACATAACGCATGGTATTCCATGGACGGATACCAAGTGAGTAGGCTGCTTCAATCTGGCCTTTAGGAATAGACTCGATACCTGCACGTACGCTCTCAGAAATATAAGCACCACTGTTCAAAGAAAGGACGATAATACCCGGAACGATACGTGACAAATCAAGGTTTAAAATCCCAAACTGCACAGTTGGAAGGTTCATGTGGATGAGGTTAAAAGCAATCATAATCTGCACAACCATAGGAGTCCCACGGAAAACCCAAACATAAAGGCTTACTAGCCACTCCAAAGGTTTGATTCCAGAACGCTTGGCCAAGGATACCAAAACCCCGAGGATGGTTCCGAAGAAGACCACGCAGACCGAAATCATAATTGTTACTAAGACACCATAGTTAAAGTAAGACCAAAACTGCGGTAGAAATGAAAAATTCATCTAGATACTCCTTACTAATATTCTTCAATATTATATCAGAAGACTGTATAAAAATAAAGTATTTTCTTATAAATGCGATATTTCAGTATAAAAACTAAGTTATAGACATCGCTATCAAATCTCTCAAGCAAGACACCTCAAGTCCTCCTAAGATGACATCTTCCCAAAAGGTTTGTCAATGATTTGAAATACTGCCTATTTTGGTAACCCATACAAGCATTACCCGATGCTTTCATTCTGATAAAAATGCCTGAAACTCGATAGTTTCAGGCATTCTGAATTTTTGGAACCTTGTAAAGTCCCCAAATGATTTATTAGTAAAGCAAATCGTAGATTTCCATTGCAATCAAGTCGATGCTATCAAATGAATAAGATTCACGTGCTTCAACGTCACGCAATGTGAAAACTGGACCATTTTCAGGATCGTTGCTAAATGATACTTCGGCAACAACCACTCCTTCACGTTCAAAATTACGTTTCAAATTACCACCATCAGCCGCCATCATTTCAAGACGGTTAATGATTCTCACCAAATGTGATTCCATGTTATTTCTCCTATTAATTGTGTATTTCTTACTTATTTTATCACACTTATGGGAAAAATGGGGAAATTTTAAATATTTTTCAAGGAATTGTACATAATGGCCTTAATAGAATGCATACGATTCTCAGCTTCTTGGAAGATGATGTCACTGTATTTTTGGAAGACTTGATCTGTAATTTCTAACTCTGCCAAACCATATTTGTCATAGATTTCTTTCCCAATTTGGGTATTGAGATCATGAAAGGCTGGGAGACAATGCATAACAATAACATCTGGATTTTCTGTCTTGGCTAGTAGGTCTGCATTAATTTGATAAGGCAGGAGTAAATCAATACGAGATTTAAAATCTACCTCTTCACCCATAGATACCCAAACATCCGTATAAAGCATATCCACTCCCTTGACCTCTGAAATATCATCTGTAATGGTTAAGTCGGCACCATTATTATGTTTCTGAGCTAAGGCTACAATCTCATCTTCGGGTTGCAGCACCTCTGGGGCAATAATCTTGACATTAACGCCTAAAATAGCCGAAGTGACCAAAAGTGAGTTGGCCATATTATTTCTACCATCTCCAATATAGGCGATGGTCAAGTCTTCCAAACTACCGAAGTGTTCCTTCAAAGTCATGAAATCCGCAATCATTTGAGTTGGATGCCAGGTATCCGTCAAACCATTCCAGACCGGAACCCCTGAGTACTTGGCCAAATCTTCAACATCTTCTTGTTTAAAACCACGGTACTCGATTCCATCAAACATAGATCCCAGAACCTTGGCCGTATCAACTACAGATTCCTTTTTACCCAACTGAATGTCTCCAGCACCAAGGTAGGTCACATTCATACCTAGGTCCTGACCGGCCACTGTAAAAGCTGAGCGAGTTCTGGTAGATGTTTTTTCAAAAATCAAGGCAATATTTAAGCCATCTAAATATTTATGCGGAATTCTTTCCTTCTTTAACTGTTTAAATTTTAAAGATAAATCAATTAACTCCTCGAGTTCTTGCTTGGTAAAGTCGATTTCTTTCAAAAAGGATTTAGCTTGTGTCATAGGTATCTCTCTTTCGTTCTGAATAATATAAAAACATTATATAATATTTATACATTACAAACAAGTGATTTTGAATTAAAATTCAACATTAGCACTCCTGCTAAGAGAGTGCCAATTCTAGATGCTTTTTACTTGCAATCTATCTCCCGCATGCTATAATGGAGTCATAGATTTGACCTTTTTTGACCAAGAATATTTTCAAAAAAGGTCTTTCCCAATTCAGATAGAAAAGAGGTACTGATATGCTCTGTCAAAACTGTAACCTTAATGAAGCTAGTATTCATTTGTATACCAATGTAAATGGTAATCAGCAACAAGTTGACCTCTGTCAAAATTGTTATAAAATCATGAAATCTGACCCAGAGAACCCCCTTAATCAATTCAATCAAACTGGAGGTTCCAACTTCTTCGATGATTTCTTCAGCGACCTAAATAACTTCCGTTCTTCTAACGGAGATCTTCCCAATACACCTCCAACACAAGAAGGTGGTAACCGAGGAAATGATGGCAATACACAAGGGCCAGGCCGTCCAGGAGGACCACGCCAACAAGCTCCTCAACAGCCACAAGGTCTTCTTGAAGAGTTCGGCATTAACATCACAGACATCGCTCGTCGTGGAGACATTGATCCTGTTATTGGTCGTGACGAGGAAATCATTCGTGTCATCGAAATTCTTAACCGCCGTACCAAGAACAATCCCGTTCTCATCGGTGAACCCGGTGTCGGTAAAACTGCTGTCGTTGAAGGACTAGCTCAAAAAATTGTAGATGGTAGCGTTCCTCAAAAACTCCAAGGCAAACAAGTCATCCGTCTTGATGTGGTCAGCTTGGTTCAAGGAACTGGTATTCGTGGCCAATTTGAAGAACGCATGCAAAAACTCATGGAAGAAATTCGTCAACGTCAGGATGTTATCCTATTTATTGATGAAATCCATGAAATCGTAGGAGCTGGTAATGCTGGAGATGGCAATATGGATGCTGGAAACATCTTAAAACCTGCCCTTGCTCGTGGGGAACTTCAACTGGTCGGAGCAACAACACTCAACGAGTACCGCATCATCGAAAAAGATGCTGCCCTTGAGCGTCGTATGCAACCAGTTAAGGTTGACGAACCAACTGTTGAGGAAACCATCACTATTTTACGTGGGATTCAGCCTAAATATCAAGACTACCACCACGTCAAATATACGGACGAAGCGATTACTGCAGCTGCAGAATTATCCAACCGCTACATTCAAGACCGTTTCTTACCAGACAAGGCCATCGACCTTCTTGATGAAGCTGGTTCGAAGATGAACTTGACCCTCAACTTTGTTGATCCTAAAGATATAGACAAACGTTTGATTGAGGCTGAAAACCTCAAGGCTCAAGCTACTCGTGACGAGGACTTTGAAAAGGCTGCCTATTTCCGTGACCAAATTGCCAAATACAAGGAAATGCAAAAGCAAACCATCAAAGACCAAGATATGCCTGTCATCACCGAAAAACATATCGAAGCTATTGTGGAACAAAAAACCAATATTCCTGTCGGTGATTTGAAAGAAAAAGAACAATCACAACTTCTTAGTCTTGCCGATGATCTTAAATCACATGTTATCGGACAAGATGCTGCAGTTGATAAGATTGCTAAAGCTATCCGCCGTAATCGTGTTGGATTGGGTGCTCCAAACCGCCCAATTGGTAGCTTCCTCTTCGTAGGTCCTACAGGAGTCGGTAAAACTGAGCTCTCTAAACAATTGGCTATTGAACTCTTTGGTTCAGCTGACAGTATGATTCGTTTCGATATGTCAGAATACATGGAAAAACACGCTGTCGCTAAATTGGTTGGTGCCCCTCCAGGATATGTTGGTTACGACGAAGCTGGTCAGTTAACTGAAAAAGTCCGCCGTAATCCTTATTCACTTATTCTTTTAGATGAGGTTGAAAAAGCTCACCCAGACGTTCTTCACATGTTCCTCCAAGTACTTGACGACGGTCGTTTGACTGATGGACAAGGGCGCACTGTAAGCTTCAAGGATACCATCATCATCATGACCTCAAATGCTGGTACTGGTAAAGTTGAAGCTAGCGTTGGCTTTGGAGCTACTCGTGAAAATCGTACCAATTCTGTTCTTAACCAACTTGGAGATTTCTTCAGTCCTGAATTCATGAACCGCTTTGATGGTATTATCGAATTCTCTGCCCTCAGCAAAGAAAATCTCCTTACTATCGTGGACCTCATGCTTGATAATGTCAACCAACGCTTGGCTAACAACGGTATCCACCTCAGTGTAACTGAGAAAGTTAAGGAAAAATTGGTTGACCTTGGTTACGATCCTAAGATGGGTGCTCGACCACTACGTCGTACCATCCAAGATCACATTGAAGATGCTATTACCGACTTCTACCTTGAAAATCCAAACGAAAAAGATCTCAAGGCAGTCATGACTTCAAAAGGCCACATTACCATTAAGTCTGCTAAAAAAGCCGAAAAAGCTACTCAAAAAGCTGAGGCAGCAAAAGAATCTGATTAAACAAATAAACCAAGTCATTACGACTTGGTTTATTTATCTTTTCATTTCCTATTTTCAAATTTATCCCTAATTCTGCCTAAATCAATAGGAAAATGAGCAAAATTTTAGTATAATATAGGCAAATAAACGTAAGGAGCAACTCATGAATCCAACATTTGGTGACAAGGTTGAGGGAGCTCATTATCAAACACGTTACGGTGTTTATGCTGTGATTCCTAACCAAGAAAAGACAAAGATTATTTTAGTCCAGGCTCCTAACGGAGCTTGGTTTCTCCCAGGTGGAGAAATCGAAGCAGGCGAGGATCACTATAGCGCATTAGAACGCGAGTTGATTGAAGAACTTGGGTTTACAGCCACTTTAGGCCAGTACTATGGCCAGGCTGATGAATACTTCTATTCAAGCCACCGTGACACTTACTATTACAATCCAGCCTATATTTATGAAGTTGTAGATTTTTCAAAAATTGGCAAACCTCTCGAAGATTTCAATAACCTGGCCTGGTTTCCAATTGATGAAGCCATTGCTAAACTTAAACGTGGCAGCCATAAATGGGGAATCGAACAATGGAAAGCAAGCAACATAACAACTAGCAAATCTTAGGAGGAAACTATGAAACTCATTAATACGACCCGTACACACCAAGAACTCGTTCAAAACCAACTAGACAACACGGATGCCTTTCTCGTAGAGACCTACTCTGCTGGGAATACTGATGTTGTCTTTACACAAGCACCTAAGCATTATGAACTCTTGATTTCAAATAAACATCGTGCTGTTAAAGACAACGAATTAGAAGTTATCCGTGAATTCTTCCTCAAACGAAAAATCGACAAAGATATCGTTTTGATGGACAAACTTAGAACAGTACACACTGACAAATTGATTGAGATTTCATTCCCAACAACTGTATAAGACAGAACAAGCAATGGCTAACACCACTGCTTGTTTTTTAGTATGTTACAAAGCTTTCGAAGCTTGATCCAGAACTTCCATAACCTGACGACTATGTTCCAACTGCTTGGCAACACTGTCAAAATCCTTGGTCGCCACCATCTTTTCAAAAGCTACAAATTCATCATGCATACGATGTTGTGGACTATTAAGATTGACAACTCTCTCTTTCTGACCATTGAGAGTGACTCCAATTTCAGGAAGAGTGTTGGTTGCACCAAAAATAGTAATAGCTCCCTTATCCCCTTGAATAGTTGAACGAATCTCCGCACTACAGTCTTTAGCCCCAATGGCAACAGCCTTAAAGTTACCATAGTCCAAAACTAGAATTCCTGACGTATCCACTCCTCGCTCCACATTAGGTAGATATTCCACACGATTAGGCTTACCAAAAAGGCCAACAAGAAGGTGAATATTATAGATATTAAGATCTCTAAGTGCTCCCCCACCCATTTCAGGGTTGAAGACAGGAGCAATTTCCCCATGTTTGAAGGCATCGTAACGTGATGAATATTGAGAATAATTGATATTCACAATCTTAATATCCCCAATATCAGACAAGGCTTCCTTAATCGCTGTAAAATTAGCCAGATATTGATTGGTAATAGCCTCCATCAAGAGAAGCTTTTTTTCTTGAGCAAGCTTAGCTAGCTCTTCAAACTCTTCTAAATGAAGGGTGAAGGGTTTCTCACAGATAACATGCTTTCCGGCCAAAAGTGCTTTCTTAGCATAGTCATAGTGGGTATGATTGGGCGTTCCGACATAAATCGTATCAACTTCTGGATTAGACAAAATTAACTCATAATCACTAGTCGCCTGAGATAAGCCATATTGTTTGGCTAAAGCCTCAGCCTTATCAAGCGATCGTGGTGTCGACATTATAGCCTCCAGCTCAACTCCCTCAATAGTCGTTAACACAGGAAGAACCTCTGTCACAATCATTCCTGTCCCTAATAATGCAAGTTTCATCAACTTACCTCCTTCTTCCTCTAAACTCTTTTACTATACGGCGTAATTCTATAAACAGAACTATAATGAAAGAGGACTCAAACAGAAACCCTCTAAAATTTAAGAACGGCCAAGCAGTTTCTTAACTCCTTGAATCGCTTTATATTTAAGCGGCTGTGGATAATAACGGAAGGTTCCCATCTTGCGTACAATATAACCATTAAAGTTTTGTTTAAATCGCAAAACCCCATCTGAACCATCAAAGATCCCCATAATACCAAGGAAGTTATAGAAAGTAATCCCACGTTTAATGGCTTGGGTCATCACATACTCTTGTAAGAGTGCTGGCGCATAAAACTTATTAAACTCCGGATAAGATCCACTAAAAAGATAAACAGCTTCTTGAGGTGTATAGACAAAAAGACTGCCAGCCAAAACAATATCTTCCTGACCATATTTATCAATAAAAGCAGTCGCTTCGCCCTTTCGAACATCAAAGGTCTCAAACTGACTTGATAACTCTCTTAATTGGTTTTGTTTTTTCTCAGATTTTGGGTTAGCCTCTAAATCAGCCTGTAATTTGACAATTCTAGCTCCCAACTTCGCTTGATCACTTTCCAAATGGTCATAGTAATCCTGAAAATTCAAGGTAGCCACCATAAAATCAGCATTGTCACCAAAAGCATCATAAAAATCTTGGTAATAATCTAGGGACTTGTCACTATACTCACGACGATCAGAGGTCGCTGAAGTAATTTCTTTAAAAATAGATAACTCATCACGTTTCAGTTTTTTCAGCTTAATCCCAAAGGTTTTGGCTTTTTTAACCAGAGGTTTCCCTTTTTTACTGAAAGACTTGATAAGATCTTTTTCTTCAATCCCAGATAAATCCTTCACATAGTGCCAGTCAGGCTCACCACCAGGATAACCTGTCTGTAAACCATCAAAGCTATAGCCTAAATCTGTCAATTGACTAATCAATTGCTTCTGCTCTTCACCAGTTGGTTCACCATTACTATCAAAAATTTGATAAGTATCATAAGGTTTGATCAACAGCTCAAGAGCACCATTTGCCTTAGCATAGTCCTTCAAACCTTGATAAAAGTCACTTAGATGAGCTGTATTTGAGTGAATCGGTCCACAATTCACCTCCATACGAAGCCCACCAGTCATAGGCATGCTGTAGACAATTGCTGAGACTTCTAGTTTATTTCCTTCTTTCCAAGCGACATAGCTAATGCTAAATCCACGTTTTTCAAGAAGCTCAGCCATTTCCTCCGTTTGCATAAAAGAACGCTCAGACACTTGTTGAGCATGTGTGTTAAATTCTTCTTTAGTTACTTGAATGAAGCTCATTTTTTTCCTTCCTAAAATGGATAAAGTAAATGACGAGTGAGATAAAGAGCAAGATGGCAAGTACTGCCACTAATGGTATTCGAATCGGACGGATATTAAGCAACAAATCTCCACTAACTGCATAAACAATCGAGACTGGCGTCACTCCAATAAGGGTTGCCAAAATCCTTGTCCTTGTGGGTAAATTCATCTGAACACAAGCATAATTGACCAGAGCTGATGGTATAAAAGGAATAGAGAAGGCTAAAGAAATCCCAATAAAACGATGCTTAAAGTTTTCAATATAGTTTAGGAGTTTCTCCATACGTTTGGACTTCTCTGGCTTTTCAAGTCTTCTCAGAATTTCAAAACTAGTCAAATTTCCAAAAGTATTACCAATAATATTCATCGGAATCGCAAGCAAAGGGCCATAGAGTAGCCCAACAAAAATACAAAAAATAGAACTTGAAACTCCAGGAATAGCCGATGACAGAATCATGAGACTAAGAAGGATTAGTGCATTTTGGAAATTAGCCTGCTTAAAAACTTGTCTTAAAAAGGCTTGATCATGCTTAGCGTTGGTCCATTCCTTGATTAAGGGGATGAAGTTATTTAAAAGAGGCCATAAGAATACCAGAATTAAACCTGCTATCCCTATAAAAAATAGTCTTTTTTTAGTCATTACATCTCCACAATTTTAATCACTTCTTTTATTATAACAAAAAAATGCCTTCATTGATTTAGAAAGGCATCTTTTACTGTGATTACTTGTTAATCAAATTTGCTTGTGACTTGTTTTCCAAGGCACCATTTTTAAAGTTAAGGGTAAGGCTACCTGTTTCACCCTTCTTAGCAACAAGGTTCGAAGACCAAAGCGCTTGTGTCATTGTTGCATCTGAAGAGACAGCGATAGAATAAACATCCGGTGTACCAAGCGTTTTGACAGCATCGTCATAGCTAGTTCCATTTTTAAGATTTTCGTACATCTTCAGTGTGATTTTAGGATCACGGACGTAAGAAAAGTTTGAAATTGACTTAACTACAGTGCTATTGTTAAAGAGTTTCGCTGTAACAACAACATTGTCATACTGCCAATAATAAACATCAAGCTTAGCATCTCCTGCCTGCTCCTGACTCGTTGATGATGGTTCACCAAACCACCCTTTCAAGCTATCAAGATTTGAGCCTCCTGAAAATTCCTGAGAAGCATTTGCCATGGTAATCTTATCAAAGTTCTGGCGAACATTCCCATGCTTAACGGTTAAAATCTTTGAGGCTTCATTATCCAAAGATCCCTTCGTCTCTGTCTTGGACGAAGATTTTCCACAAGCAGCTAGAGTAAAAAGTGAGAGACCTAAAACGGTCAAAGACAAAAGTTTTTTCATAATAAATTCCTATATATACAAATAAAAGGCTGACGCCTCTGGTTTTTATGGAGCCGGTGGGAGTCGAACCCACGTCCAAACACCTGCCAACATATTCGTCTACAACCATAGGTTATGTCTTTCATTTAACAGATAGACGACACATAACTCAAGCCTTCTATCTGCGAGCCTATAAATCTCTTTTCAACCAGCTAGGCAATGGTCAAACGTAGCTTATAAATCAATAAAACCTCTAAACAAACATAAGCAATCTGCTAGAAGTCACGCGAGCAGGTGTTTAGGCTGCTACAGCGTAAGAATTAGTATTTTTTGCAGTTATATTTAACTGAGCGTTTACGTCGCCACACGAGTCGCAGAATATGCCTCATAATGCCTGTCGAATCCGTAACGACCCCAATATGAGATACTGAGTATTATAGCAAATTTTTTAATAAATTGCAAAAGATTAGCCAAACTGTCTCCCCAATAAATCAACTATGGAGGGCTAATACGTTAGTTTTCTTTGATTTTAGGACAAGCTAAAAGCTTTTTTCTGTATGCTTGTCTTTTCTCTTTCAATGATAAAAGATTTTATGAAATACTTTCACTAAAACTTACCGACTAAAAAACGTTGAGAGAACTAATCTTTCAACGTTTTTCTTTTTGCACCCTAAGGGAATCGAACCCCTATCTCAAGAACCGGAATCTTACGTGATATCCATTACACTAAGGGTGCTAACAGTATACTATTATAACATACTCTAAAATAGAAAAAAAGACATGTTTCCATGCCTCTTTTTTTATCTTACAATTCGATATCTCCGAAAAGATCCGCCATTGAGAATCCAGATTGAGTTTCTGGAAGTTCGTAGTCACGTTTTTCTTGACGTTTTGGACGACGTGGACGTGATTGACGTTTTTCATTGTTTTCGCCTTCAGCGTTAGCTGGACGTTCTTCAAGAGCTTTGATTGAAAGTGATACACGTTCTGCATCAGCGTTTACTTCAAGAACTTTAACAGTAACGTCTTGACCTACTGAAAGAACATCTTTTGGATTTTCAACACGTTTGTGTGAAATTTGTGAGATGTGAACAAGTCCATCGATACCTGGCAATACTTCAACGAAAGCACCGAAGTCAGTCAAACGTTTAACTTTACCTTCGATAACATCACCAGCAGCAAGTTTTTGTTCAACACCATCCCATGGTCCAGGTGTTGTTGCTTTAAGTGAAAGTGATACACGTCCTGCTTCTTCGTCGATAGCAAGAACTTTAACTTCAACTTCATCACCTACAGATACAACTGATTTAGGTGAAACGTTACGTTCGTGAGACAATTCAGTCACGTGAACAAGTCCGTCAACACCACCAAGGTCGATGAAAGCACCGAAGCTTGTCAAACGAGCAACTTTACCAGTTACGATTGAACCAACTTCAAGTTTAGAGAAGACTTCTTTACGAGCTTCTGCAGCTTCTGCTTCAACAACTTCACGACGTGAAAGGATGAAACGGTTTTCAGCTGGATCAACTTCTTTAATTTTAGCGTCAAATTCTTGACCTACAAATTGTTCAGTGTTACGAACAAAACGAGTATCAATCATTGAAGCTGGAATAAATCCACGAAGACCTTCAAATTCAACTGAAAGTCCGCCTTTAACAGCGCGTGTTCCTTTAACAGTAACAACTTCTTCTTCACGACCAACAAGTTTATCCCAAGCTTTGCGAGCTTCCAAGCGTTTTTTAGATACAAGGTAAGTTACAGTATCAGTATCTTTACCAACAACTTGACGAAGAACAAGCACTTCAAGTGTTTCACCAACTTTAACAAGGTCTGCAACGTTTGCGTCACGGTCGTTTGTCAATTCACGACGTGTCAAAACACCTTCGATACCAGTTCCTTCGATAACAACATTTGCTTGATCATTATCTACTGAGATAACTTCAGCTGTTACAACGTCACCTGTGTTAACTTCGCTAACACTGTTTAGCAATTCTTCAAATTCGTTCATTCTAAAAAGATCCTCCAACAAGAGCCAGCCAATTCTGGCCCTTGATAACAATATATTTTTAAAGGTACCCGCAAAGACAATGGTTAACATAGACGGTGCCAATGCACCCGATACCTTTTACTGGGGTAGCTGGATTCGAACCAACGCATGAGGGAGTCAAAGTCCCTTGCCTTACCGCTTGGCTATACCCCAATAGCAAAATGCTATAAAAAAACATCTAAGTACTTGATATCGACTATCCCGATTCAGTTTCTTAGACATGGAGAGAGAGGGATTCGAACCCCCGAACCCGAAGGAGCGGATTTACAGTCCGCCGCGTTTAGCCTCTTCGCTATCTCTCCTTAAGAACAAGAAATAGTATATCACAGTTTCTTGACCAAAGCAAGCCTTTACTTTGGATTTTAATGATTAAGATTGTATGATTCAATAATGGTAGCTACTGCATCATCCATTTTTTTGTGGAAACCTACAACATTTTCCTTGTCAACAACGGCAAACTTACCATCAATTTCCACAATTTGTCCGATGACTTTCTTACCAACAAGAAGTTCAAAACCTTCAATAGTTGCTTTATTGACGACTACTTTAGCATCATTAATTTGGATTTCAATTTTTTTATCTTTTTTACTCATAGACTTATACCCGATCCTTGGCTCGAGCCATCCTTTCTTAATGTATCTTCTTAATTCTACCGAAAAAGAAAAAAGCTTGCAAGAGCAAGCCTTAAAATAATCGTTTATCTATTAAGAATTAGTCAACTTTGACAATCCATCCTTCTGGTGCTTCAACATCACCAAATTGGATACCTGTCAACTCATCATAAAGTTTACGTGTTACAGGACCTACTTCAGTTTCTGAGTAGAAGACATGGAAGTCATCACCATGTTGTACCCCACCAATTGGTGAGATAACGGCAGCTGTACCACAGGCACCTGCTTCGACAAATTTATCCAATTCGGAAATCTTAACATCACCTTGGATAGCTTTCATGCCAAAGCGATTTTCAGCCAAGTAAAGCAATGAGAACTTAGTGATAGATGGCAAGATAGATGGGCTGAGTGGTGTTACGAATTCGTTATCGGCTGTGATACCAAAGAAGTTTGCAGAACCCACTTCTTCAATCTTAGTGTGAGTTGCTGGATCAAGGTAGATCACATCAGAGAAGTTATGGTCATGTGCAATCTTACCTGGCAACATACTTGCTGCGTAGTTACCACCAACTTTAGCAGCACCTGTACCATGTGGCGCAGCACGGTCATAATCATCTTGGATAAGGAAGTTTGTTGGAGCCAAACCACCTTTGAAGTAGTTACCTACTGGCATAGCAAAAATGGTAAAGATATACTCATCTGCTGGATGCACACCAATGATATCACCAACCCCAATCAACAATGGACGGAGATAAAGTGTTGCACCTGTACCATATGGTGGAACATATTCTTCATTTGCACGTACAACTTGTTTACATGCATCTACAAATTTGTCAACAGGAACTTGTGGCATCAAAAGACGCTCCGCAGTACGTTGCAAACGTTTAGCATTTTCATCTGGACGGAACAATTGAATAGAGCCATCTTTAGTACGGTAAGCCTTGAGTCCTTCAAAAGCTTCTTGACCATAGTGAAGGGCTGGAGATGCTTCTGAAATATGCAAAGTCGCATCCTCAGTCAATTGCCCCTCGTCCCATTTACCGTCTTTGTAATATGAGATATAACGGAATGGAAGTTTACGGTAATTAAATCCTAAATTTTCCCAGTCTAAATCAACTGTCATATGTATGTCCTCTTTTCTGTTACTATGTGCTTTCTAGTATAGTCCTTTTCATTGAAAATTTCAAGGTTATGTTGCAAAATTCTGACAATTCTTTTTAAAACACTTATTTTGCCCATCAAAGAAAAAAACTCTGCCCTCTAATAAGAGAACAAAGCTTTCTTATCTTTATCTTTCAATAATCTTGGCAGAAAAGACTTCTTTGTCTGCTAATCCTTCAATGAAACTACCGTTGCTAGTACGGTCTGAAAGATTTAGAAGGGACAAGTCAACCTCTGCCGTTTCGCCTGTTGTTGCTGTTACAAGCAAGGTCTGAGGAATCTCTTCCACTGGTGTTGCTAGAAGATCTATTTCGCCACCAGCATTTTCCGTAAAGACTGGACCCGCAGTGAAGACACGATGTGGTTTCGTCTTAAGCTCACGAAGAACTTGGAGACCTCGACCAGCTCGCTTAGCCTGCGGAATATCTGCTGTAGCTACACGTTTGAGACTAGCTCTTTGTGTCAGAAGGTAGAAACTTTGAGTATTTGCTACAAAAACAGCCTGAACGGTATCATCATCCTTAAGATTGATTGCCTTAACACCTGCTGCCTTGGCACCAACTACTGGCACTTCGTCCGCGTTAAAGCGAAGGGCATAACCTTTTTGAGTGATAATCATAATATCATCCAATTGAATTGGCGTGACTGCGACAATAAAATCACTATCATCCTTGAGTTTAGCGTATTTAACCGACTTAGACTTGTAGGTACGCCATGGCGTAAATTCCTTGCGTTCGAAACGTTTAATCTGACCAAGCTTAGTGGCTGCTAAGTAAGTACCAGCTTCAAAATCATCCAGGATTTCTGCGTAAAGCACTTCTTCATCCTTAGATAAATTGGTGATGGTTTGTGATAGATGTTCACCCAAATCCTTCCAACGAATGTCTGGTAACTCATGAATTGGGCGATAAATCACATTGGCTTGATTAGTGAACATCAAGAGGTGTTGTGTCGTCTTGGCCTGCTGGACAAGAATCAAATCATCGTCATCACGTTTTCCAACTTCGTCAATCGTTGAAGCATTGAAGGAACGTGGGCTGGTACGTTTGACGTAGCCACCACGAGTGATGCTGACATAGGTTTCTTCTTCAACAATCAAACTTGCAGTATCAATTTCAATAGTCTTGGTTTCTGCTTGCAACTCTGAACGACGGTCATTACCAAATTTCTTCTTGATATCACGGAGTTCACGTTTCATGACATTAAACATGGTACGCTCATCACCAATGATAGCAGCCAAGGTCGCAATTTGTTCGCGTAAATCGGCTTCCTCATTTTGGAGCGTGACGATATCCGTATTGGTCAAACGATAAAGTTGCAAGGTCACGATAGCTTCTGCTTGTTCTTCTGAAAAATCATAGCTGACCTTAAGATTTTCCTTAGCATCAGCCTTATTTTCAGAAGCTCGGATAAGAGCGATAACCTCATCCAAAATAGAAATAACACGGATCAAACCTTCGACAATATGAAGACGTTTTTCAGCTTTTTCCTTGTCAAATTTTGAACGAGCAACGATAATATCACGACGGTGGGCAATGTAGCTAGATAAAATCTTTTGCAAGCCAACTTGACGTGGGGTGAAATTATCAATAGCCACCATGTTGAAATTGTAGTTGACCTGAAGATCCGTATATTTCAAAAGGTAGTTAAGAATAGTTTGGCTGTCAGCATCCTTCTTAAGTTCAATAGCAATACGCAACCCTGTACGGTCAGACTCATCACGAACTTCCGCAATACCTGGAACCTTGTTATTGACTCGAACATCATCGATTTTTTTAACAAGAACTGCCTTATTGACATCGTAAGGAATTTCAGTAACGATGATTTGTTCCTTGCCACCTTTGAGTTGTTCAATTTCAGTACGTGAGCGCACAACGACGCGACCCTTACCAGTTTGGTAGGCTTTACGAATCTCATCCTTGCCCTGAATGATAGCCCCTGTTGGGAAATCTGGACCAGGCAAGAATTCCATCAATTTATCCAGTTTAGCAGATGGGTGATCAATCATGTAGACAACGGCATCGATGACCTCTGACAGATTATGAGGTGGAATATCTGTAGCATAACCAGCAGAAATCCCTGTAGCCCCATTAACCAAGAGGTTTGGAAAGGCTGCAGGTAAAACAGTTGGTTCCTTCTCTGTATCATCAAAATTCCAAGCCCAAGGGACTGTGTTTTTATCAATGTCTTGAAGAAGGTAGCCAGCAATCTCTGACAAACGCGCCTCTGTATAACGCATAGCCGCTGGTGGATCACCATCCATAGAACCGTTGTTACCATGCATTTCAACTAAGATTTCACGATTCTTCCAGTCCTGAGACATACGCACCATGGCGTCATAAATGGAACTATCGCCATGTGGGTGAAAATTACCCATAATGTTACCCACCGACTTGGCAGATTTACGATAGCCCTTGTCATGGGTATTGCCATCCTTATTCATGGAATAAAGAATACGACGTTGAACGGGTTTCAAACCGTCACGAATGTCAGGAAGCGCACGCTCCTGAATAATGTATTTGGAGTAGCGTCCAAAACGCTCCCCCATGATGTCCTCAAGGGACATGTTTTGAATATTAGACATAAGATTTCTCTTTATTTTTTAGTTTAAGTAATGATTTGAAATAATGTGAAAGACAAATAGTAACTTTCCTACCTAACTGCCACGCCTCACAATGTCCTTCCTTGATTTTTCAACTGTAGAAGAATGGTTTTAACCTTCCTAATTTCTATTTCACCAACCACAAATTGAACGATTGTACTTATCGCAATTAAAATGAAGAATATACAAGATAGTGTCATTGAAGTAGAAAGTTCACCAAAGAATAAGATAAAGTTTAAGAGTGTTAAACAAGTCATTATAGAAGCATTGACCACGAGAAAAAGAGCCAATGGAATACGAAATAACCTATAATGGTAGATACTTTTTAAAAGTGATGTGATACTACAAGCAACACTTAAAGGAGTAAAAACATACACATTATAGAAGACAAATAACAAACCCGAGTAGGTTCTATCTGAGAATGGATTATCTATCAAAGATAGAAGGAAGGTTACCACTACTAGTATCGGCAGAAGTAAAAAACGTGTTTTTATTGGTCGCTTTTTATAAACACTTAAATAAGCTATTGCCACTCCACAAACAGGAAGGACTATTTGAGGATAGTATAGTATGAAACTTAATACCTTAGATAACATAGGTCTACCTCACATTGTCTGTTCCTGACTTAGCCATATAGTCTTTATTCTTTTCGTTTTCCTTTTTCCCTATTATAGTTTGAGCAATACCACTTGCCGCTAGGAGGATAAAAATAAAGTACATGGATGAATTTGGGAGAAATTCCAAAGCCCCTTGTAAGAAAAGTAGGTTGAGGAAAGCCAGTAATGTGGCGAAGAAACTATTAATCGCTAATAAGATTGAATAATTGGTTTGAAAGCGTGTTAAATGTAGAAGACTCTTTATAAAAGCTATTAGTGAGAATGGTACATAAAACACTGAAAAGACCATCAGGTAGTAAAAACCAAATAATAATCCTGAGAATGGACTACCCAAATAATAATAGAGGGGGTTATCCAGCACGAAGATTATGAGGGAGACTATAGATAAGAGAAAAAGGATCAAAAAGCGTGTTTTTATAGGACGTATGCCATAAAAAATTAAGTATATAGCAGAAACAATAACCATAACAATAATAGCAGGAACAGCTACTTCTGCATGGTAAGCTAGGTAATCGATAACATTAAAATCCATTTTTCTACCTCCATTGATTCTAGTCAATGACACTGCAAATAGTTAATAAACGATGTAGAAAATAATCAAATTGTTTCTTTATAATCCCAGGCATCTATTGATTGTAAACGCTCTCCCTAACTCTATCTTATTACATTACCTTCTGGCCTGCAACTTAAAATGCGCCGCTTTCTTCCAAGGTAAATTTAACGTTATCTTCGATCCATTGACGGCGTGGTGCTGCCTTATCTCCCATAAGGACTGAGACACGACGTTCGGCACGTGCTAAATCGTCAATAGTCACTCGGATAAGCGTTCTGGTCTCTGGATCCATGGTTGTTTCCCAAAGCTGGTCAGCATTCATCTCACCAAGCCCCTTGTAACGTTGGAGAATAGCTCCTCGACCAAATTTTTGACGAAGTTCCTCAAGTTCCCCATCCGTCCAAGCATATTCGACAACTTCCTTCTTACCTTTCCCTTTGGACATCTTGTAAAGAGGAGGCAGAGCGATATAAACGTGTCCTGCTTCCACTAGTGGACGCATATAACGATAGAAGAAAGTAAGAAGCAAGGTCTGGATGTGAGCTCCATCGGTATCGGCATCGGTCATGATGATAATCTTGTCGTAGTTAATATCGTCAAGGTTAAAATCAGCTCCAACCCCTGCACCGATAGTATAAATCATGGTATTGATTTCTTCGTTTTTGAGAATGTCTGCCATTTTGGCTTTCTCAGTGTTGAGGACCTTCCCTCGAAGGGGAAGAATGGCCTGGAATTTACGATCGCGGCCTTGTTTGGCTGAACCGCCGGCAGAATCCCCTTCGACCAGATAAAGCTCATTTTTCTTAGCATTTTTAGACTGGGCTGGCGTCAATTTTCCTGACAAGAGTCCCTTGTCTTTTTTATTTTTCTTACCATTTCGGCTAGCATCACGAGCTTTTCTGGCAGCTTCACGGGCATCACGAGCCTTAATAGCCTTACGCACCAAGTTAGAAGCCAGATCCCCATTTTCCATAAGGAAGTAAGTCAAATGCTCTGAAACGATACTATCAACAATAGGTCGAGCTAAAGGAGATCCAAGTTTATCCTTGGTTTGTCCTTCAAACTGAAGGTGTTCCTCAGGAACCAAGAGCGAGATAACTGCTGACAAGCCCTCACGATAATCTGACCCTTCGAGGTTCTTATCCTTTTCTTTAAGTAAGCCAGTCTTACGTGCATAATCGTTAAAGGCCTTGGTAATGGCAGATTTGAAGCCCGTCTCGTGGGTACCTCCGTCCTTAGTGCGGACATTATTGACAAAGGAAAGGATATTATCAGAGTAACCATCGTTGTACTGAAGGGCTAATTCTAGGTGAAATTCCTGCTGGTCTCCATCAATATAGATGACTGGTGTCAGCGTTTCCTTGTCCTCATTCAAGTAAGATACAAAGTCTTGAACCCCATTTTCATAGTGGAATTCTTCACGAACTTCTTCTTCGCCACGCAAGTCTGTCAATGTCATAGTGACATTCTTAAGAAGGAAGGCTGATTCTTTGAGACGTTCTGAAATGGTGTTAAATTTGAAGTCAGTCGTTGAAAAGATGCTCGCATCAGGCATAAAGGTAACTTTTGTACCTGTCTTAGACTTAGGCGCCTTACCAATCTTTTCAAGCCCTGTTACAGGGTGACCACCATTTTCAAAACGTTGGCGATAGACACTACCGTCACGGGTAATTTCTACCTCAAGCCAGCTAGACAGCGCATTAACAACTGAAGAACCCACACCGTGAAGACCTCCAGAAGTCTTATAACCACCCTGTCCAAATTTACCACCCGCGTGGAGAACAGTGAAAATAACTTCAACTGTTGGTTTACCCATGGCATGCATACCTGTCGGCATCCCACGTCCAGAGTCAGAAACAGAAACGGAACCATCCTTATTTAGGGTGACAGCGATGACATCACCAAAACCAGAAAGAGCTTCATCGACGGCATTATCGACAATCTCCCAAACCAAGTGGTGAAGTCCTGTTCCATCTGTTGAGCCAATGTACATTCCTGGGCGCTTGCGAACCGCATCCAACCCTTCTAGTACCTGAATGGCATCATCATTATAATTATTTACATTTATTTCTTTTTTAGCCAAGAGTGACCTCCAAAATTTTCATCCTTATTATTTTATAAGTTTTCAGAAGAATTTGCAAAAGAAATCAAGAAAGTCCAAAAGATATCTTAAGGCTGACTGACTTTGTCAATTACTAGGCTGTATGCTATAATTATCTCATGAAAATCTTATTGTTAATCCTAATCGCCTACTTGCTAGGTTCCATTCAGACCGGCCTCTGGATTGGGAAACTATTCTTCCATATCAATCTTCGTGAGCATGGCTCTGGAAATACTGGAACAACCAATACCTTTCGTGTTCTAGGTAAGACTGCTGGTACCATCACCTTCTTGGTGGATATGTTCAAGGGTACCTTGGCTGTTCTTCTTCCTATCTGGCTTGGTGTTACAGAGGTTTCACCTCTAATCATTGGTTTCTTTGCTATTATCGGACATGTTTTTCCAATCTTTGCTGGATTTAAAGGTGGGAAGGCTGTTGCGACAAGTGCAGGGGTGCTTCTTGGCTTTGCCCCACTCTACTGTGTATTCCTACTCTTGGTCTTTGCCCTAACACTCTATCTAACCAGCATGATTTCATTTTCAAGTGTCACTGCTGCAATTGTTGGACTTATTACGCTGGCTGTATTTCCAGCCATCCATTTCTTACTAGATGGCTATGACCTTATTTTCACTGGGATCCTCACCATCATGGCTTTGCTTATTATCTTCCGCCACACTGAAAATATGGGGCGCATCCGCAGGCATCAAGAAAACTTGGTACCTTTTGGACTTAATTTAACCAAACAAAATCCAAAGGAATAAACAATCCAGACCTACTAACCACTAGATTTACTAGTGGTTTTCTTGTTTTTCTAATCAAGCTATGCTTTCTAAAACAATAAAAAATCCGAAGGCTACACCTCGGATCTTTTTTAGGCTTAAGCTTTAAAGCTGACACCATTTTCTTTCAATTTTTTAACTGTCGCAGGTCCGACACCCTTGAGGGCAAGAACTTCTTCTTCAGTCACAGTAGCAAAAGCCTCTGCTGAAGTCAAACCTTCATTGTAAAGAGTCTCTACAAGGTTTGAACGAAGGCCTTCAACTTCTGGAAGTTCTGCAAAGGCTTCAAGACTAAGGTCTTTAGTTGCTACTTCTTCCTTAGCAACTGTCTTAGTTTCAGCAACAGGTTGTGGTGCTACTGGTGGCACTGGTGGAACAGGCGCAACTGGTGGAACAGGGGCTTTAACATTATTGAAAAGTCCTTGTTTTTTCAAACGGTGTTTAAAAGCTTTCTTTTTATTTTTTACTTTAGCCATGTTTAGTATTCTCCTATTTTAATCGACGACATCTTTACATAAAGTGCTGTCATCATTTTCTTTTTCATCCTCTATTAATAGTGACGTTCCCCGAACAAGCCATCTGGCATATCATGGAAACCTTTGCCAGCACGATAGTTGGCAAACTTACCAATTAGGAAATTGTAAGCATCCAATTTAGCTTCATAGCGGTAACTTGCATCACGTGCACGTTCATCTCCGTCTTCTTCCCAGATTTTCTTGCTAGCGGCCAAGGCCGTTTCGTTTACTTTAACTTGGGTAACAACCCAGGCTTCGAAGTCTTTTAGAAATTCTTGTTCGTAGGTCATATTTTCCTCTTCATTTTAAAAACCAGCTTAACGCTGGCTTCATTTTCTACTGATAATGTGTAGAGCTCATAGCCTTACAGTCTCCTATTATAACAAATAATTAGAAATTTGACTAGGTTCTAAACTCTGTATATAAGGCTTTAATGTCATTTGGACGTGTGCGACAGCAGCCACCTAAAATCTTAACTCCAAACTGAGCATGCCAATCCTTGCTGTGTTCCACTAAGGTCAGAGCATCCTTGTCCTTAGGTTTCCAAGTCTGCGTACTACCATCATAAACCTCACCTGAGTTGGGGTAAGTAATGAGAGCTTTTCCAGCATTTTTAAGAATAGTAAGAGCCTGATTATATAGCAGAGGCGAACTACAGTTGATTCCTAGAGCCAAGATTTGGTCTGACTGGGAAACAAGCTGGGCAATCTCATCTAAAGAAGTCCCATCACTGATAGTGGCTGATTCTTGGACTGTAAAACTGAGATAAGCTTCTGATTCTGGAAATTCTTCAGCCAGGAGTTCAATCAAGGCTTGTGCTTCTAAACGATTTGGAATAGTTTCCAAAGCTAGCAAGTCCACACCTTGATCTAGGAGAATTTGAATCCTAGGCCGATGAAAATCCTTAAGCTCCTCGATAGTAATTTGACCATAATCACCACTATACTCAGAACCATTAGCCAAATAAGCTGCGTAAGGACCGACATCTCCAGAAATCAATGGATAAGGACGCTTCGCCTTCTCAGTCTCATCTAATGTTGTCCAGACCTTATCACGTGCATTCTTTGCCAACTGAACTGTCAAGACAATAATCTGCTCCGCTTCTTTCTCAGTAAGTCCAGCCTCCATCAAGCCTGGCAAGGTCGCCTGATAAGACGATGTGGTAATCAAGTCAGCCCCAGCGGCTACATAGGTTTCGTGGATTTTTTGAATAACTTCTGGCTTTTCAAGAAGGTACTTGGCTGACCAGAGTTTACCAGAAATATCATAACCCAAGCTCTCCATCTCTGTTCCTAGAGCTCCATGAAGAATGAGGGGAGATTTATTTTCCAAATAATCTTTAAATGTTGCCATACAAGGCCTCCTTACCATTTTTTAAAGCGAAGGTAGTGATAGAGGTAGCAGAAAATCATGAAAGGAATACCGAAGTAAAGTCCCGCACGTTGTGAACTATCCCAAGCAATCCCAAGTACAGAAACGGCCAAGAGAACGATTGTGATATAAGGTAGGATTGGGTTAAACGGTGTCTTGTAATCCAACTCATCATCAGAATGTTCTAAATTCCACTGTTTACGGAAGTTGATTTGTGCCAAAGGAATGGAGAGCCAGACAACAACAACTGCAAAACCAGCGATTGATACCAAAGCTAGATAAACCGTATCTGCAGCATAGATACTTGAAAAGAGCGATAAAACTGCTCCTGCCATGGAAATCAAAAGGGCTGTCATTGGAACTCCATGTTTATTAATTTTCACTAGCTTTTTATTGAGCATTCCCTCATTGGCCAAAGACCAAAGCATACGGCTTGAAGCGTAGAGTCCCGAATTCCCAGCAGAAAGAATAGCTGTCAGAATAACAAAGTTCATGATGTCTGCCGCAAATGGAATCCCCATCTTGTCAAAAACATCAACGAAAGGCGCTGAAGATACCCCTGCTTCTTTCATGGGAAGAAGCGAAGCCAATACCACAATGGTCAAGACAAAGAAGATAACCAAGCGTCCAATGGTCGTTTTAATAGCACGTGGAACAGCCTCTTTAGGATTATCTGTCTCACCAGCTGCGATACCGATTAACTCTGTTCCCGAAAAGGCATAGTTAACCGCCAACATGACTGACACAATGGCAAGACCACCATTTGGAAAGAGACCATTAGCCGTCAAATGCTTGAACATAATAGCTTCACGATGACCATCAAAACTGACCAAACCAAACATAGCCCCCAGACCTAGGATGATAAAAATCAAGATAGCAATAACCTTTATAGAAGAGAAGAAAGATTCCGCTTCCGCAAAGGACCTTACGCTCAGAGCATTAATTCCAAAAATCACCAAGGCAAAGAATGCCGCAAACATCCAAGCCGGAACTGATGGAAACCAACGTTGCATCAACATGGCCGCACCCAGAAATTCTGTTCCCAAGGCTACCGTCCAACAAATCCAATAAAGCCAAGCTACCGTAAAGCCGGTTCCCGGACTGATAAATTTAGTGGCATAGGTGTGAAAGGATCCCGTTACTGGCATAGCAACAGCTAGCTCACCTAATGAAAGCATGACTAAGTAAACAACGATAGCCCCCACAAGATAAGATAGTATCGCACCAAGAGGGCCTGCTTGTGCAATCGTATAGCCTGAGCTAAGAAAGAGACCGGTACCAATGACACCACCTAGCGAGAGCATAAAGAGGTGGCGTGAGGTCATCTTCCGTTGAAACTGACCTTCATTTTCATAATTATGGTTTTCCATAGATTCCTCCAATAGATGTAATAAAATAAGCTTATCATAATAAAAGCCCCTTGGATAATAGGTGGAAACTATCAAAGAGATAGACAAAAACTATCGCAAGAAAAAAACTCGGATCTCTCCGAGCTCTTTTTATAATTCTGCTAAAATCGTATCCCATGCTTCATCATAACCGTCACGTGTGACAGATGAAAAGACGATGAAATGGTCATTTTTATCGAAATTGAGTTTTTTCTTAATAATTGATTCGTGCTTGTTCCATTTTCCGCGAGGAATCTTGTCAGCCTTAGTCGCTACAACGATGACCGGAATTTCATAATACTTGAGAAATTCATACATTTGGATATCGTCTTGAGTTGGTTCATGTCGGAGGTCAACCAAGCTAACAACGACACGAAGATTATCTCGAGTCACGAGGTACTCCTCAATCATTTTCCCCCATTTGGCACGTTCTTTTTTAGACACACGGGCATAACCGTAACCTGGCACATCCACAAAACGAAGCTTATCGTCAATATTGTAGAAATTAAGCAACTGAGTTTTCCCTGGTTTCCCAGAAGTACGTGCGAGGTTTTTACGACCAAGAAGTGTATTGATAAAGCTTGATTTACCAACATTCGAGCGTCCTGCTAGGGCAACCTCAGGGAGGTCATCTTGGGGATAGTGGCTCTTATTCGCCGCACTGAGCAAAATCTCAGCATTGTGCGTATTTAGGACTTGTTCTTCAGCCATAGAACCTCCTTATGCTGTTTCCAAAACTGGAGCAGCTGTGCCGTCAACGGCTTCTTTTGTAATACGAACCTTAGTCACATCTTCCTGACTCGGAATCTCAAACATGACATCCATCATGACTTCCTCAATGATAGAGCGAAGGCCACGCGCACCGGTCTTACGTTCAATTGCCTTACTTGCAATAGCTTCAAGAGCATCCTGGTCAAACTCCAGTTCAACCCCATCATAAGACAAGAGGGTTTGGTACTGTTTAACCAAGGCATTTCTAGGCTCTGTCAAGATACGAACCAAGTCGTCAACCGTTAACTGTTCAAGGGCCGCAAGGACTGGCAAACGTCCGATAAACTCAGGGATAAGACCGAATTTTTGAATATCTTCAGCCACAATTTCTTGCATGTATGATGAGTCATCATCAATTGCCTTATTATTTTGACCAAAACCAATGATTTTCTCACCAAGACGTTGCTTAACGATATCTTCGATACCATCAAAAGCACCCCCCACGATAAAGAGGATATTCTTAGTATCAATTTGAATCATCTCTTGGTTAGGGTGTTTACGACCACCTTGAGGGGGAACGCTAGCTACTGTTCCTTCGATAATCTTCAAGAGGGCTTGTTGAACCCCTTCACCAGAAACGTCACGAGTGATTGATACATTTTCACCCTTTTTAGCAATCTTATCAATCTCGTCAACATAGATGATACCACGTTCCGCACGTTCGATATTGAAGTCCGCCGCTTGGATCAGTTTGAGGAGGATATTTTCCACGTCCTCACCCACATAACCTGCCTCTGTCAATGATGTTGCATCCGCAATCGCAAATGGAACATTCAAGCTACGAGCCAAGGTCTGAGCCAAGAAAGTCTTCCCTGAACCAGTTGGTCCAATCATGAGAATATTTGATTTTTGCAAATCCACATCATTGTCTTCACGACTTTCTGTGAAATTGATACGTTTATAGTGATTGTAAACAGCTACCGCCAAGGCACGTTTGGCACGGTCCTGCCCCACGACATAGTTGTTCAAAATATCTAAAAGTTCTTTCGGCTTCGGAGTTTCAGCCAAGTCAGCCAAAACTTCTTCTGCCATTTCCTCACGAATGATTTCTTGTGACAAGGCCACACATTCGTTACAGATAAAGACGCCATTCCCAGCGATAATTTTCTTTACTTCTTCTTGGTTTTTGCCACAAAATGAACAATAAACCATTTCTTCATTACGATTTCCAGCCATTTATTCCTCACTCTTTTCTAAAATAGGGTGCCATAGAAGGCGTGAATAGTATTGACAAGGTTAGTAAAAGCATTTAAAAAGAGAAAAACTGCTAACCCATAACGTTTCTTGCGAAAGGCAGGAATGGCAGAGAGGACACAAAGCACTCCCAATAATGCAGTAAATAACCCAAAAACACTACGTTGCATGAACCTAGTCTCCTTCTTTTTCATAGCGACTTATGCTAAAGTCGTAGGCATTTTTATCATCCTTGACCGCGCGGTCACGTGATACCTCTTTAAATGCCGTCATATCTAGTTGTGGAAAATACGTGTCTCCCTCTAAATCAGCCTCAATAGTTGTCTTGATGAGTGCATCATAATGTCCATCAAAAGCCTTGTAGACACCAGCACCACCAGCAATATAGAGGTCCTTATCTTGCTGTTCGAACCAAGCCAGAGCTTCCTCAACACTCGTAACGGTCGTCACACCCTCACAGTCGAAGTCCTTATCTCGTGTCAAAATCAAGGTTTCACGTCCTGGTAGGCAACGACGGTTCATGCCATCAAAGGTCACACGTCCCATGAGAATTGCTGAGCCCATGGTCGTTTTCTTGAAATGTGCCAGTTCAGCAGGCAAGTGCCAAGGCATGGTGTGATTCTTCCCAATAACATGGTTATGAGCTTCCGCCCAAATAGCAATGAGTTGTTTAGACACAGTATTTCCTTTTCTTTTTAAGTTTACAATCCATTCTAACAAAAAAAGAGAAAAAGAGCTTGGAAAAAACTTTGCCAGCTCTTTATGCACTTAAATCATAAGCATTTATTAAATTGCTAAGTCAAATTTGAGTTGAGGTTTAACAGGCTCATAGTCAACCAATTCAAAATCTTCTGGTTTGATATCAAAGAAATTCGTTCCATCAGGAACATTGAGGACCAAGCGTGGTTGGCAATCAGACGGCTGACGCTTGAGGAGTTCTTCGGCTTGCTCAAATTGATTGTCATAAATATGGAGGTTGTTGATAAAATAAAAGAATTTACCAACTTTCCAACCAAAGTGCTTGGCAATCATCATCTGAAGGGCCACATACTGCATGGCATTAATATGATGAGCTACCAACATATCGTTAGAACGTTGCGTCAAAGTAGCATCCAAATAAATGTCCTCACCCACACGACGAACATCAAACATGGTTTGGAAGGCACAAGGCTGAAGTCCTGCTGTCTCCTCGAAGGCCTCGTAATCCCAAAGGGAGATGACATTACGGCGATTCCACGGATTAGCCTCCAACTGAGCCAACAAACGGTTAATAATATCGTGCTTCTTAACGACCGCCCCATAACGCTGACCAATCGAACGCTTGTCCCCATTATTGGCAGGTACGCCTTCAACTTCCCAGTCATTCCAATAATGCACATTATACTTGTCTTCAAGGACATCTAGGCTATTTGACTGGTCTTGGTAAATCCAAAGCACTTCTTTGATGGCTGATTTGATAGCGATAGGACGCAGAGTGGTAATAGGAAACTCTCCCTTGCTCAAATCATATTCAGCAAAAGACCCTGTGATGTATTTGGAATTGGCTGTAGTGCCATCCTTGTATTTAGGACGTGCTTGCTCCGACCAAACACCCTCTTCCATGATTTTAGTGATATTTTCTTTAAATATAGTGTCTGCTTTTGTCATGATTTTCCTCTTTATTCAATTGAAAACAAAGTATTTTTTGAGACTTTCCTTAAATGATTACGGACGTCTGCGAACTTCTTCGAAGTTCCAAGACTAATTTTTGAGCCTATGGTCTCAAAAATTCCGAGTGTCTGTAAACAAAACACTTTATTTACAGACACTTATCTCACAGCGGAAAGTCTCACTTAACGCTCGCAATGATTTCAATATATAACAACAATTTTACTTTTCTAACATAGCTAAAAAATTAGTAGAGTGCCATTTCAATTTTACCCTATTCTGCTTGAAATGAGAAACAAAAGGGTCATGCTCCCCAAAGGAAAGTCTTGTGAAATCCTCTAGTTCCTATCGAAACAGAAGATATAACTAACTATCAAAGTTTTTTCAAGGCGAAAGCACTCTTTTATGGTAAAATCACTATAGATTAGTATTCTCTGGATACTCTACAATGAAGAAAAAAAGGAAACATCATATGTCTATTGGAATTGATAAGATTGGTTTTGCGACCAGTCAATATGTTCTAAACATGGCTGATCTCGCTCTTGCCCGTGGGGCGGAGCCTGAAAAATTCAGCAAGGGGCTGATGCTTGATGCAACCAGTATTACGCCGATTACAGAAGATATTGTGACGCTTGCCTCTGATGCGGCGACTGATATTTTAAATGACGATGACAAAAAAGCTATCGATATGGTCATCGTGGCTACTGAGTCTTCCATTGACCAGTCAAAGGCTGCTGCTGTCTATGTTCACAGTCTATTGGGTATTCAGCCTTTTGCCCGTTCGTTTGAAATGAAGGAAGCTTGTTATGCTGCAACTGCTGGACTTAACTATGCTAAATTGCACGTGGCAGCCCACCCAGAGAGCAAAGTTCTAGTTATCGCTAGTGACATCGCTCGCTATGGTGTCGGATCTTCAGGTGAATCTACTCAGGGAGCTGGTGCTGTAGCTATGCTAGTCAGTCAGAATCCACGTATTTTAGAGCTTACAGATGACAACGTGGCACAAACTCGTGATGTCATGGACTTCTGGCGTCCAAACTATAGTTCAACGCCTTATGTTCAAGGCATCTATTCAACCAAGCAGTACCTTGACAGTTTGAAGACAACTTGGGCAGCTTACCAAGAGCGTCATCAGGCTGACTTTGCTGATTTTGCAGCTTTTTGTCTCCACCTTCCTTATCCTAAGCTAGCTCTTAAGGGACTTAATAAGATTATTCCCAAAGATTTGAATCCCGAGAATAAAGAGCGTTTAACAAACAACTTTGATGCTTCAATTACCTATAGTCGTCAAATTGGAAATATCTATACAGGGTCACTCTACCTTGGGCTCCTTTCTTTGCTTGAACAGTCGCAAGACCTTAAAGCAGGAGATAAGATTGGCTTCTTCTCTTACGGTTCTGGAGCTGTCTCTGAAATTTTCTCAGGACGTCTGGTTGAGGGCTACAAAGACCTGCTTCGTTCAGACCGTCTAGATACCTTTGCCAAACGTCAACCCTTGAGCGTTGCTGATTATGAAAAACTTTTCTATGAAGAGGCGCAGTTGGATGACACTGGCTCTACTCAATTCACTGATTACCAAACCGGAGCTTTCCGTTTAACTGAAATCTCTGAACACCAACGTATCTATAAAGGAAATTAATATGACTAAACTCTCTTGGACTGGTTTTTCCAAGAAGACACCGCAAGAACGTAAAGAGCATTTGAAAAAGAATGCTCTTTTGTCTCAGGAAAATCAAGATCTTCTGGATAAGGACCAACAACTTACCCTTGAAACAGCCAACCAAATGGCTGAAAATGTTATTGGTCGATTTACACTTCCCTTTGCCGTTTGCCCAGATGTATTGGTAGACGGTGTAACCTACCAGGTTCCTATGGTTACCGAGGAGCCTTCTGTTGTCGCCGCTGCTTCCTATGCTAGCAAGCTCATTAAGCGCTCTGGCGGTTTCACGACTACGATTCATAATCGTCAAATGATTGGCCAAGTTGCCCTTTTTGACGTTCCTGATAAAGCCGCTGCTTCAAGTAAAATTCAAGCAGCTAATCAGGACCTCATAGAGATTGCCAAAGAGGCTCATCCTTCTATTGTTAAGCGTGGGGGTGGCCCTCGCAGGCTCTGGACTGAGGCTAAGGGAGACTTCCTCATTGTCTATCTAGCCGTTGATACCCAAGAAGCCATGGGAGCCAATATGGTCAACACCATGATGGAAGCACTGGTGCCAGAACTGGAAAATCTCTCAGAAGGTCAAAGTCTCATGGCCATTCTCTCAAATCTTGCCACCGAGAGTCTAGTGACAGCAACTTGTCGTCTTAACACACGCTTCCTCAGTCGTAACAAGGAAGACGCTCATGATTTTGCTAAGAAAATGGAGATGGCTAGCCAGTTGGCCCAGGTGGACCCTTACCGAGCAGCTACCCATAACAAGGGAATTTTCAATGGTATCGATGCCCTAGTTATTGCGACTGGCAATGATTGGCGAGCAGTTGAGGCTGGTAGCCATGCCTATGCTAGCAAGGATGGTAGCTACCGTGGCCTGTCCACATGGACTTATGACCAGGAGGCTAAAGAATTGGTGGGAGAATTAACCCTCCCCATGCCAATTGCAACCCGTGGCGGTTCAATCGGACTTAACCCTAGTGTTTCTATCGCCCATGACTTACTTAACCATCCAGATGCTAAAACCCTAGCTAGTATCATCGTTTCTCTTGGTTTGGCACAAAATCTGGCTGCTCTCAAAGCTCTGACTTCAACAGGTATCCAAGCAGGACATATGAAACTTCAGGCCAAATCTCTAGCCCTACTAGCCGGTGCTAGTCCTGAAGAGATGCCTCACGTTTTGGCTGAACTTCTCAAGGCCAAACATATGAATCAAGAAACTGCACAAGCAATTTTGGAGAAACATAGAACCCCATAAAAAGAGATACTGAAGCAGTTTTAAAAAATAACTCTGCCATATCACATAAGAAATAAAGATGTTGAACATATTATCTCAACATCTTTTTCATTTCCCGTAAGTTCTGACTTGACTTAAATTTCTATAATGTTATAATCTGGTTATGAAAACTAGATAAAGAGGTTTTTATAATTTGACAACACAACAATACCCTCTCTGGGAAGAATTACCAGAGATTGAACTCTATTTGGATCAGGTTTTGCTCTATGTCAATCAGGTCACCCAAAGTACTTTGGGGCCAAACGACAAGGGGCTAACCGCCTCTATGGTCAATAATTATGTCAAACATGGCCATGTCGCAAAACCCATCAAGAAAAAATATAATGCTGCTCAGGTAGCTAGACTTATTGTCATCACAAGTCTGAAGACCGTCTTTGAGATTTCTGAGATTGCTAAAACCTTGGAAATCCTGCGTACAGATGCTGAAAGTCAAAAGAGCTACTACAATGACTTTGTAGCCTGTATGAATGGTCAGTTTCCCCAAGAGGCTCCACAAGTCATCCTTTCAGCCTGTCAGACGCTTCAATGCTACCGAGCTACCCATCAACTTTTGAACGACCTTGAAGGAGGAAACAATGTCTAATACTGCTACTTTTAATACTTCTCCCAACCTCAAACTCAGTAAAAAACTTAGCTTTGGTGAGGAAGTGGCTAACAGCGTGACTCACGCCGTCGGAGCTATGGCCATGCTAGTCTTACTGCCAATTACTGCCGTTCATGCCAACAACGGCTACGGCATGACTGCTGCTGTCGGGATGTCTGTTTTCGTTATCAGTCTCTTCCTCATGTTTTTGAGTTCAGCCATCTATCATGCTATGGATTATAACTCACCCCACAAGATGGTTCTAAGAATTATTGATCACAGCATGATTTATATCGCCATTGCTGGAAGCTACACCCCTGTTGCCCTCTCACTAGTTGGCGGATGGCTAGGCTACAGCATCATCGTCCTCCAATGGGGAACAACAATTTTTGGTATTCTCTACAAAATCTTTGCTAAAAAAATCAATGAAAAATTCTCCCTCTTCCTCTATCTGATGATGGGATGGTTGGTTATCTTCATTATTCCAGCTATCGTCACTAAGACAGGACCTGCCTTTTGGGGACTCATGCTTGCTGGAGGATTGTCATACACGGTTGGTGCAGCTTTCTATGCTAAGAAAAAACCATACTTCCACATGATTTGGCACCTCTTCATCATGTTGGCTTCGGCTCTTCAATATATGGGGATTGTCTACTTTATGCTTCCTTAAAGCCAAAGACATCAAGGTGTTATGGTATAATAAGGAAGTACGGAGGTAAATCATATGAAAAAAGAACTCAGAAGAGATCCAAACAACAAAATTATTGCCGGTGTTTGTTCTGGTATCGCTAAATATCTTGACATTGACCCTGTCATTATTCGCCTTATTTGGGCTGCAGCGATCTTCTTATTTGGAACAGGTTTTCTTTTCTACATCATTTGCTGGATTATTATCCCAGAAGAAAGCAAGTGGTAAGCTATAATAGAATATACAAAAAAGGTTTGCCAATTGGTAAACCTTTTTAGATTGAAGATAAAATTTTTGAAATTTCCTTAGATAATACCGGACCTTAGATGAAATTGCTCAGTGGATGATTTCAGGAATCTAGGAAGCTCCACTATATGTTTAATATTAGCTAAAATGACCTTATTCTCGTGAAAGCAAGTCATCATGGTCTCTAATCCACTTTTTTATTTGATATAAAAGTGGTAAGAAATCTTTTCCCAAATCGGTTAACCCGTAATAAACTGGAGAACCCGTACTAGCTACACCTTCACGACTGATTATGTTAATTGACTCTAACTCACGAAGATTTTGAGCAAGAACCTTTCTAGATATTGTTTTCAACCTTCTTTCAAGTTCCGCAAAATGGAGTGTCTCATTTTCTAAAGTTAAAATAATAAATACAGACCATTTCCCTAACAAGGGTTGAGCAAGCTTGCGTAAACAGATTTCGTTTTCCATGTTACCTTTAGGTACCTTCTTTTTCTCATTATTAAAGTCTGTTACTATTATACTACATTTCGAAAGGAGAGAAGTATGGTATTTTTTAAAACAAGAGAATTCGAATTTGAAGCGCGGCGCGTACTATGGTACTGCCCTAGAGGTGGGAGTGACTTTGCCGAGGTTGAAAATATCTGCCAACAAATTAAAGACGGCAATTACGAATCTTGGTATCGTGGCTGGAAAGACGGTGCTGAAAAACTATTAAAACGTACTCAACGATATTCTTCTAAAATTAGTCGAGGACATGCTTTTTTGCGAGCCAGTCGTTATTTTCAAGCCTCTGAATTTTTTCTTTCCCCTTTGGATAAAAGAAAAATAGACGTCTACCAATTATCAGTTCAATATTTTTATGAGGGGCTCAAGATGTTAGAAATCCCTTATCGTTTGGGAATGATCCCATATAAGAATATCTCATTACGTTCTCTTTATTTCACTCATAAGACAGCAACGTGCAAAGGAACACTCTTTATCTGTGGTGGTTTCGATGCCTTGTTAGAAGAACTTTACTTTACAAATGTTGTTGCAGGAATCGAAGAAGGTTATAATGTCATCATTTTTGAGGGACCAGGTCAATCCTCTGTCCTTAGAGAACATCATCTTCCATTTATTCCTAATTGGGAAAAGGTTTGCCAAGCCATAATTAAATACTACGAAAATCAAGTTTCTAAACCTTTTATCGGAATCGGTCTATCCTTGGGTGGTTTGCTAATGGCTCGCGCACAAGGAAATAAAAATGACTTATTTGATAGTATTGTTTTATATAATTATTTTCCAAGTGTCCTAGAATCCTTTAAAAAAAACATTCCTAGAATCTTACATCGCTTCATTGATGATGAAATGCCAAGTTTTGTTGAAAAGTTAGCTATGCTTTATATTCAAAGAAATAAATTTTTAGATTGGCAAGTTGAACAGGCAAAGTGGAATTTTGGAGAACCCTCACTATCTTCTTTAATAAAACGATGTAAAGAATTTAAGGAGATAACTATTTCAGGGCCTGTTCTTGTACTTTTATCCACTAATGATATGTATTACGATAAACAACTAGGATTTAAGTATTTTGAAGCCATACCGTCAAAAGAGAAAAAATTAATCATTTTTGATAAAGAAAACTACTCAAGCGACCTCCACTGTCAGAATGGTTCTGCTTTTGATAGTAATGATGAAATCTTTGAATGGTTAAGTGAAATAGAGTTGCCTTAATTTATAGACATATGTAAACAAAAAAGTGATACAGATCTAAATTCTTACCTTTTAGGTCCATATCACTTTCTTTTTTTATTTTCTCAAGCGGAAAATCAAATAGCTGACGTTAACTAGGAGTAAAACACTCCAAAGAATAAGGAAAGGAATATTTCCTCGGACAGCATTGTGCCAAATACCCAGGGCATATAAGGCCATAAATACTAGTGATCCTAGAACCGCTGTCCCTTTATTGTTTTGTGGTTGTTTAGACATATGAACCTCCTTTGTTTGCTTTTTCTGAACTGGTTTAAAGCCATAAACCATGGCGAGAAAAAGTCTGGCTTGACGTTTGACATCATTAGCCAAAGATCTGTGTGACTGGGCATAGATACCATTTGGATTGTAAAAAGACTTGTCAAAATGCTCAGGCTCTTTTCGGCCCCACTTCTTTCTCAATTTGTTGGGTGAGCGAAAACCCTTGGTCATCCGATTACGAAAGGCAGGATCATGTGGTTGAACCGGCTCCACATCCAGTTGCCAGTGGCGTTTGAAATTGCCATAGTTGAAACTAGCACCATTAACCACGCCACTCTCAGTCACCTGCTCCGCATCGACCTCATTGAGAAAATTTCCCTGACTATCTAGAATAAACTCAATCCGATTATAGAGAAGAATTTTTAGATTAACACTTGGCATCCCATCAGGATAAACCGCCTTGCCATCACAGATAGAAATCTTTTGGTGCAAACGTCCCTGATCAAACATGGTGAAAGGCTTCCATCTCAGATAGACGGCCAAAGCTTCTTTATCTGTCATCCCTGACTTTTTATAATGCGTTCGCACATACTGGGCCTGTTGACTAGAAATCAGGTAACGTAGCTGATGGATTTGTCGCTCTATAGAAACATCCTTAGACAAACTATCATCAGGAAAAGCCAGATCTACCAATTTCACGACATCCTTCCAGAAGGAATCATGCGGTGCTAAGTCAGGATCGAAATAAGATAAAAGGTGTTGGGTTTCTTCAAGCTCCCCCGATAAGTCCTCTGGCATCTCTATATAAGCTAGCAATAGCTTTAGCACCTGCAATGGTTGGTAGTCCCTTTGCCAGTCCTCCCATAAGTGTCGAAAGGCTTTTGAACCAATGAGCATCACATCCCTCCTCGATAATATATGTAAATTCATTCAGTCGTCTCTTTGATGAACTCCTCTATCTTCTCGGCCACCTCCTTGGTCTGATAGTGATAAAGATAATGCGGAGCATCATAAAAAGTCACTTCGATATTTTTCTGGTCCTTTGCAAAGCTAGTCGCATAATGCCGCCAGTCCTTCTGGCTAAAACCAGTACCCCCACCATTCGAGACCATCAGTAAGGTTGGAATTTGTGAATCAAGGCTAGAAGTAACCTTTTTCGCATTTTCCTTAACAGACAGGCTCTCATTTAACATAGCCTTTGACAAAATTTGACGATAGGCTATCCGTTGATAGAGGCGGTGGTCACTACTACTGAGATTGGCATTAGGCACATATAAGCGACTCGGTAAATACCTTAATAAGCCTAATTGACTTCCCCAACGAGCCATACGTAAAATCTGGGGATGTATTGTTAAATGTGCATAACTTTCTGGTAGGGCCCAATCTAAACCAATGATAGCTTTCACTTCACTAGGGTATTTTTCCTGCCACAGAAGTGTCTCTAAGGAGGCCATCGAATGAGAAAGGATTATATAAGGACCTGAGACATGAGCCTTGGCTAGGGCTTGACGTATCTCTGAAAGAACCTCAGAAACATCTCGGGACTTGGATGTGTCCTCACTGTAACCATAGCCAGCCCTTTCAACAACGACTATCTTATACTGCTTCGAAAGCCCATCATACAAGTCTTTAAAATCTAGAATGGGAGAGGCTGTTCCAGCACCAGAAAGAAAAACTAGAGTTTGTGGCCCCTCCCCCTTTACAAAGACGCTCATGTCATGGCCATTAACAGACACCATTTGCCCCATAGGTTTGAGGGAAGCCTTCTCTCTTTGCAAGGCTAATCTGTGATAAGTAAAGCTCGCCAGTAACAAGAGCAGGACTGCTCCTAACAGAAATAAAAGTCTTTTCCTAAAAACATGCATGGTTTATCCTACTAAAAAGTCAGCTAGCTTAGCTAACCGACTTTCTGATTTATTCGGCATCTGGGCGTGATTTGCGAGCAATATCAGCAAGGATATTTTCTACAAATTCTGACACAGTTTCAGTGTGTGTTTGTTTTTGTCCATAGCGACGAACGTTAACAGTTCCGTCTTCCATTTCCTTATCACCAACAATCAATTGGTAAGGGATTTTTTGTGTTTGAGACGCACGAATCTTGTATTGCATTTTCTCGTTACGTTCATCCACTTCAACACGGATACCACGGTCACGAAGTTGTTTAGCAACTTCCCAAGCGTAATCTGTGTGGGCTTCATTTGAAACTGGGATAACAGTCACTTGTTGAGGTGCCAACCAAGTTGGGAAGGCTCCTTTATAGTTTTCAATAAGGATAGCTGTAAAGCGTTCCATTGTTGAGATAACCCCACGGTGAATCATAACTGGACGGTGTTCTTCCCCATCAGCTCCGATGTATTTAAGGTCAAAGCGTTCTGGAAGCAAGAAGTCCAATTGGATAGTAGAAAGTGTTTCTTCATTACCAAGGGCAGTCTTCACTTGGATATCAAGTTTTGGACCGTAGAAGGCAGCTTCACCTTCTGCTTCAAAGTAGTCGAGTTCCATGTCATCCATGGCTGATTTCAACATACTTTGAGCATTTTCCCACATTTCATCATTGTCAAAGTATTTGTGAGTATCTTTAGGGTCGCGGTATGACAAACGGAAACGATAGTCAGTCAAGTTGAAATCTTCGTAAACGTCGATAATCAATTGAAGCGTACGTTGGAACTCATCTTTGATTTGTTCAGGTGTTACGAAAGTATGACCGTCATTAAGTGACATTTCACGCACACGTTGAAGTCCTGTAAGAGCACCAGATTTTTCATAACGGTGCATCATACCAATTTCAGCGATACGGATAGGCAATTCGCGGTAAGAGTGCACATGGTGTTTGTAAACTTCGATGTGGTGAGGACAGTTCATTGGACGAAGGACAAAGGCTTCACCATCTCCCATATCCATTGTTGGGAACATATCTTCACGATAGTGATCCCAGTGACCTGAAGTTTTGTATAGCTCAACTGAGGCAATTGGTGGAGTGTAGACGTGTTGGTAGCCTGCTGCTACTTCCTTGTCCACGATGTAGCGTTCCAAGACACGACGGATTGTCGCACCGTTTGGCAACCAGAATGGAAGACCTTGACCAACCTCTTGAGAAATCATGAACAAATCAAGTTCTTTACCAAGTTTACGGTGGTCACGTTCTTTAGCTTCTTCAAGACGTTTAAGGTAAGCCTTGAGATCTTTTTTATCGAACCAAGCTGTACCGTAGATACGTTGCATCATAGCATTATCGCTATTTCCACGCCAGTAAGCACCTGCAACATTCAAAAGATGGAAGACTTGGATACGACCAGTTGATGGTACGTGTGGGCCACGGCAAAGGTCAACGTACTCACCTTGACGGTAGATAGTCAAACCACCTTCGTCTTCTGAGTGCTCTTCAATCAATTCCAATTTATATGGGTCATTTTTGAAGATTTCACGCGCTTCGTCTTTAGTCACTTCTTCACGGATTGATGGGAAGTTTTCTTTAACGATTTTCTTCATTTCTTCTTCAATACGAGGAAGGTCTTCGTTAGAGATTTGACCAGCTTCATTGTCAGTATCGTAGTAGAAACCATCTTCGATAGCTGGACCAACACCCAAATGAATATCTGGGAAAAGGCGACGAGCTGCTTGGGCAAACAAGTGAGCCGCTGAGTGACGCAAGATTGGAAGGGCATCTTCGTGATCAGGTGTCACGATTTCGATGCTCCCATCTTCAGTGATGGCACGAGTTGTGTCAATCAATTTGCCATTAAATTTACCAGCAAGAGCTTTCTTAGCCAAAGAATTGCTGATAGATTGTGCAATTTCAAAAGTTGTAACGCCAGATTCGAATTCACGAACAGCGCCATCTGGGAAAGTAATGTTAATCATAATTAAGATGTCAGAGCTCTAAAGGATGAGCCCCTTCTTCCTTTCTATTTAATCTTTTTGTTGTAATAATTTGTTTCTAGGATGCTTTGCAATTCTGTCTTATGCCAACCCGCTCCAATCAATATCTTGTTGACATTAAAGTCTAGCTCCCTGCCATCATTTAGAAAAATGCGAAGTTTATAACCAATAAACAAGCGTTTTTTAAACTGATAAGACTTAATCGTCTCTTCAGGAAATTTGGCGATAATATCTCCTAATTTTCCTAAAAGAGTAAGAGAAATAATCAAAACCTCTGTTTCTGTAAAAACAATTAGGAAATACTCAAAAGTTGACCTACCGATTCTCCTAGTAGCATAGATAGCGTGCATGGTCTCAGCAAGACTAGCATCCACACCGTGGTCAATCAGGTAGGCCTTGATAGCTTCATATTTGAACCCCATAAAATTCTCCCTCAACTAAAAAGATAGTGTCACCCCGTTCTAAACAATCCTTTTAGTAATCAAAGAGAAAATATTCAGTCACAAAGTAAAGCTTTTCTATCTAAACTAGACATTCTAAAAATTGTAAAGCATACCAAACAATACAAAAAGCGACATCCTAAAAAGGACGTCGCAACGTGGTTCCACCTTAGTTCATGTACGACAAAAAACGAGTCTGTCCTACACCTCTGATTGGCTCTAACGTGGCCACCGTTTTATGTTTGCATAAAAAGTTAATCGAGTAGTCCCAATCATGTCCTCTGCGTGATTTCCAGCACCACACGCTCTCTGAAAGATTTCCCATGACTGATATGTCTCTATGCGTTATTATAGCATGAAACTGTAATTTTTCAAGCTAATTATCTCTTTTATTAATCAATTCTAAGATTTTATCTGACTAGGAAAATCTGGTAGCTTTCCTAATCCAAAAGTTTCGTGATATTTCTGATTTTCTTGACCTGTTTGGCTGATCCTTTAAGGATACGAACAGAGCCATTAACAGGCAAGGTAATAGCCTTAGTCGGCAAATAAGTTACCATACGCGTCAAGCGTTTCATGGTACTGTCTTCACCATTCAAGTCATTGTGGAAATCCTTAGAAATCGTAAGGTCCAAGTAATACTCATAGACACGTTTTCCGAAGTTTTCCTCAGAAATTTCATAAAGCTTGTCAGCCCACTTAGTTTCGTCTTTTTCTGGTGTTGCAATGGCAGCTTCCAAAATGGCCCCGGCTAAATCATTATCATGATAATAGAGCGTTCCAAACATCTGGTCTGTAATCACATTATCCAAATAAGGATTTCCGTGGGCAATGATAGGGGTACCGCTAGCCAAGGCTTCCAGATAGGTCAAGCCCTGAGTCTCACTGGTTGATGCCGAAATGAAGAAATCAGCAGACTTATAATAAAGTGCTGTCTCACTAGGCGCAATCATACCAGTGAAAACCACCTTGTCCTGAATACCAAGTTTTTTGGCTTGAGACTTAAGATCTGGTAGGTAAGGACCGTCACCAGCCACAACCAAACGCACCTTGTCGTCTTCCTCCAAAACAGAAGGGAGAGCAGCCAGCACAGCCTGGATGTTTTTCTCATAAGAGACACGAGACAAGCTCAACAACATGGTTTCATCCAAAGAAATACCAAGCTTGGCTCTCAAGTCTGCCACATCATCTTCAGTAATCTCTGGACGTTGGAATTTTTCAAGCTCAATTCCAGTTGGAATGACCCGTTTTTCAGCAGCAATCTTGTACTTGAGTAAAAGGTCATAAACAATCTCGCTCGGACAGATAACCCCATCCAGATCGCTCATAAAACCACGAACAATGTACTTAACCATGCTCGGTCGAATAACCATACCTTTAGCAATATAACGGACATAGTCTTCATACTGAGTATGATAGGTATGCACAACAGGAATCCTGAGTTCACGTGCAATGGCAATTCCTAGCAGACCTAATGAAAACTCTGTCTGCGTGTGAATAATATCAAGCTTGTACTGTTTTGCAATTTCTAGAGCCTTAGAAAAGCCACGATAAGCCACTCGGCGATCCTTAAAAGCAAAGAAAGGCACACTCGGAATACGGACAATCTGCCAGTCTTCATAGCGGTCAACATCTCTATCAGTCGTGGTAAAGATAAAGACTGTATGCCCCATTTTTTCCAACTGCGTCTTCAGTGTGCGAATACTGGTCGCAACACCTGATACCTGTGGAAAATAGGTATCTGTAAACAATCCGATACGCATTTAAATCTCCAATACTTCTTTGTAGGCTTCAACAAGTTTTTGGGCGACATCATCAATCGAGCGACTTTCTGCAACCTTATAGCCTTCTTCACGTTTGTCCACTTTACCATCGATAATATCTTGCAAGGCTACTACAAATTCGTCCACGTTGTGCCCAAATGAGGCCGACTTGTCATCAACCCAACCTTCATAAACAGGAATATCACGCAAAACTACATGCTGGTGACTAGCAAAGGCTTCTAGCACCACAATCCCTTCAGTTTCCTCGTAAGATGGGAAAAAGAAGGCATTAGCACCACTCATAGCCCCCTGGAAGACGGCTCCCTTGAAATAACCTGGGAAGCTGACATTATCAGGATGCTTACCATTGACAATGTCTCGAATCTTCTTAGGAATCAACCATTTGCTGATGCTACCTAACCAAATAAAACGAACATGAGGCATCTTTTCGGCCACCTTGACGAAGTCTTCAATTCCCTTGCGTTGGAAATAAAGCCCCGCACAAATCACCACTGGCTGTCCTTCCTCGATACCAAAGTAGTCTCGGAAAACTTCTTCCTTACGTGGATCCTTACCGTATTTTTTCAAATCAATCCCATTTGAAACAGCAATGATTGGTGTGGTCACTCCGTAAGACTGAATCAATTTTTTGGAATACTCAGATGGCGTAATCACGTAATCAGCCTTTTGGTACATGTGGGCCAAATATTTTCCAAAAAGTGGGGCCAAAAGGTTAGAACCGATGAATGAATTCTCAAAGTCCTCACGTGTCGAATGACCATGCATGATGACCTTCTTGCCACGGCGTTTTGCAGCATGCAACAACATCAAACTGCGTGGCCCATAAGTATTAATATGAACGACATCGTAATCACCCAAGATGTCTGTTGTATAGGGAATCCCCGCCAAGTCCAAGGCATGCATCTGATGGTGGAGAGCCCGTCCGATTCCTGATTTTTCAAGAACCGATTTTCCTTCAAGATAAAGTAGAACTTTCATACTCTTCATTATAGCTTAATTTAGTAGAAATTTCATCTTGCAGTTGGCTTTATCTTGATTTCTCATTTAATGAGATAGGCGGCCAAATACTAAAAAAGATCGAGAATACTCGATCTTCTAGGTCATCATCTTAAACGTCTTTACGGCGACGATGGCTATATGCTACACCCATGACTGCTGCCACTTCTGTTGCCACACCAAGAGCAAGCAAGGCAGTATCGTTAGCTTGACCAGTCTCTGGAAGTTGAGGTCCTGATTTCTCAGAGGATTGAACTGGCTTAGCTGGTTTTGGAGTCACCGGTGGAGTAGGCGGAGTTGGTGGTGTTGGTGGTGTTGGTGGGACTACTGGTGGTTTAGGTGGGACACTTGGTGGTGTCGGTGGTGTAGGAGGTTTGGGAGGAATGTAACTATTGTTGAATTCTGTATCCAAAGGAAGGAGAACAGCTGCTACAAGTAGATTTTCCTTTTCACCTACAGTCTTAGTAACGGTCACCTGGAACTTAGCCACCATGTTATCATAAACCACGTCAGCTTCATTACCCTTGACTTCTTCAACAGTGTAGTAGTAAACACCTGGTTTGTCGTAGACAATATTTCCAAAACTAATGTTTCCTTGTGCATTATTGGTCACTGTTTGGATAACATTACCCTTGTCGTCCTTAAGGACGAAACTAAACTCACCATCTTTGAGGTTACGACCTGTAAGAACCTTGGTCAATTCGAATTTGGCCTTAGCTGGTTGCACGTCTTTAACATAGTTATTGAAAACAGTGTCTTTTGGATTAGCAACTGTTGATACCAATGCATCACCATCTCGTGTTACTGTAATCCAGACAGTTGCTTTCATACCATCATAGATGATATCTTCGTTAGTTCCCTTAACTTCTTCAACAGTGTAAGTGTAAGTTCCTGCCTTATCAAAGTGAAGTTCACTAAAGGCAACACGACCATCAGCTGTATTACCAACTGTTTCGACAATATGGCCGGCACTATCTTTGAGGACAAATTGGAACTCATTAGCAGTCAAAGTTTGGTTGACACCTGCCTTAGTCAATTCCTTACTGAACTGAATAGCGGCCTTAGCTGGAGTCACAAACTTGTTGTTAAAGATAGTGTCTTTAGGATTAACCACGGTTGAAACAAGAGCGTCGCCATCACGTGTTACCGTGATAGAAACAGCAACTTTCATGCTGTCATAAACAATTGAGTCATCCTTACCTGTAAGCTCTTCAACAGTGTAGTTGTAAGTACCTACCTTGTTAAAGGTTAACTCACTAAAGGCAACCTGACCATCAGCTGTATTGCCAACAGTCTCAAGGACTTTTCCAAAACGGTCTTTGAGAACAAATTGGAATTGGTCTGCTTTTAGATCTTGTTTAACGCCTGCCTTGGTCAATTCCTTACCAAATGCAATTTTGGCCTTGGCTGGAGTGACCAATTTATTGTTAAAGATAATGTCTTCTGGATAGGCAACCTTGGCAACCAATTTGACTTGATTGTCCACAGTTTCACGAACAACCTGAATGGTGATATTGGCTTCTAGTTTGTCATAGACCACATCTTCGTCATTACCTGGAACCTCTGTCACACGATAATGATAGATGCCTGGCTTACTGAGTGAGAGATCTGAAAAGACGATTTTTCCCTTGGCATCATTAGTGGTTTCCCCTAAGTCAACAGGATTGGCACTATCAGTCACATCAACCAATTTGAAGGTAAATTCTTTGTCCTTGAGGTCTCTACCCGCCAAGTCCTTCTCAAGCTCAAGATTGAAATGAGCGAGATTATCTCCGATGGCATCTCCACGACCACCAACCAAGCGAATGGTTGACTTGTAAGAATCAGAAACAACATCCGCATGAAGTTTAATACGGTTGACAGGGTTGGTTGATTCTTCAACAGGTTGTGTCAAACGGGTTTGATACCAAACATAAACCATGCGGTCCAACTGATTGAGTTTAAGCTCAAAATGGCTATCATCATAAGAGAAACTCTTAATCAAATCCATAGCTGAACCCTTGTCAATCCAAGGATCTGCCGAATCAATGTAGCGAAGTTGCAAAGAACCGTCCACAAATCTTTGATTGTCAGACCAAGTATCAACCAGTTTCAAGTTGTTAAGGAGACGTCGTGAGTAATTAAGACGCATCTGCCAATTTAGGATAGTTGGATCATGCTTGTCTTGACTACCCCACTTAGAAATAACCTCTTGACCTGGAGGAGGTGACTGCACTTTACCCACTGAAACATGAATGATACGTCCCTCAAAATCAAGAGTAAGATGTTCCCCTTCATCTACTTCTTCAGAATAAAGGGTATCCAACTCCAAACTCATGAGCTTATTGTTAGGATGTGTTTGGAAATAGTTATTAAAGGTCGTAGTGACACGATTCTTCTCAGGATCAATTTGAGCCAGACCTACAATTTGATTGTCTGGATTATAGACATTGATATCGTAGCTAGTACGGAATCGCAACTGCTCAGGCAAATTAAAAATGACCTGATCCCCTTCATTGATGGTCATATCATCAGGGAAAGGAATATTGTGGTAGACAACCTTGCTAGTAGCGTACTTACTATTTCCGTTCGGAAATTCCATTTCCACATCAGGATTTTGAACAGTGATTTCAGTTCCTGTCTTTGTCACCTTGACATCCGCTGGAATCGGGCGACTTAGGTTGGTAACCTTAAGTCCGAAATTATCTGACGAAGCGGAACTCGTATTGTTTGCTGCAGCGAGGTCGCTAGCGCTAGCTTCTCGTGTTTCATTGACTGTAACTGGCTTCTCACTGAGCCCCTCACTAGTCTTATCTTGTGATGTACTCTTTTGTTCAGAGCTTGCAACCGTTTGCTCTTGAAGCGCAACTTCACTAGAAACAGCAGTCACTGAGATAGCACTGGTACTTTCTGCTTGAACGGTAGGTTCAGCTGTCACTTCTTGACTTGAGGCACTAGTGCTTGTCCTTTGGCCCCCACCATCAGACTCACTGGCTTCCTCAAGCACACTCGTCGCTGGTTGGCCTTTAGGCTCTTCAGCTTGATCTGCTTTGGCGGTACTTACACCAAAAACTGCAGACGAAAGTAAGACCGAAGCAACGCCCACCGTAAACTTACGGATGGAGAAACGCTGCCTCGAATCACCGAATCGGTTATTCATGATTCTATCCTCCCATTTTTACAAATCTTAACATTTTTGTAACCCTTTTCATTCTGAATTATACACTATTTTCAGAACTTTGCAAGATAATTATTTACCCCTTTAGAGGTTTTGTAAAGCTTTCTAAGATATCAATAGATAGTGAAATTTTCAAACCCTTATATTATAAGCTTTCTATCGGAGTCTCTCTTTTAATATTGTTTTTCTTTCTCATTTTATTGACATAATTTTAATTAAATTTCCGTCTGAAAAATGCTAAAATTCAGATTTTTTCTTTAAAAAATGAGAAGGTTTTCTTATCTAAAAGCAGAAAAAAACTGCCATTCTTAAATGAATAGCAGTCGTCTTTAAATTAATTAAGAAAATGAGCATAAGCACTCATTTAATGTATTTTAGGCAAGTTCTTTGAGAAACTCAACCAAGATAGCAGCTGATTGTTTTCCCGCCTGAATAATGAATTCATCAAAGGTAATGTTAGCATCATGAGCAGCTGTATCACTCATGGCACGTACAACGATGAAAGGCTTTTTGACACTGTGTGCGGCTTGAGCAATAGCTGCTCCCTCCATCTCTACAGCCAAGACTTCTGGAAAATGCCCCTTAATAGCATCAATCTTGTCTTGACCCGCAATGAAGCTATCACCCGTAGCGATAAGCCCAATCTTAGAATCAATGGAAGCCTGAGCCAAGACCTTTTCGAAAGTCTCTACGAAGGTAGAGTCACTTTCAAAGTAAAGTGGCTGCATAGACATTTGCCCATAATCATAGCCAAAGGCTGTCAAATCAACATCGTGATAGGCTAATTTTGACGCCACAACCACATCTCCAATTTTAAGTCCAGGTGCTACTGCTCCAGCAGAACCAGTGTTAATGAGGGCATCAACGCCAAAATGGTCTGCCAAGACAGCCACAGACATGGCTGACATAACCTTACCAACACCTGATTGCACCAAAACAACATCATGTTTTCCTAAGCGTCCTGTGTAGTAGGTATTGCCAAGAACAGTTTCTTCAACCTTATTTTCCAATTGCTCCACTAGAAGCACTAACTCCTGCTCCATGGCAGCGATAATTCCGATTTTCATATAGTTCCTTTTCAGCTTGTAATCTTTCCTGAATCAGTAGCTAGGGCTATCTGACTCATAGAGTTCTTAGAAATAAAAGACAGCAATGAAGAGAATAATCAAGAGGACCACAACCCAAAAGAGGATGCGATTAAGCTTGTGTTGAAATTGATTGCGTTTGGCATTCTCAATTCGACGGCTCTTGTAGGCAGAAGGCTGGTAATCAGCCTCATAATCCTCATCGTAGAACTCTTGTTCATAGTCCTCATAATAAGGATATTCCTCTAAATCGATTTCCCCACGCTTGTCCTGCTCAATGATATCGTCGGTCAAAAGTGGTTTTCCCATAGCTTATTTCCCTCCGAAATGAAGTGCATAATATTGAAGTGCAATAATAGTTTTGGCATCCTGGATAGCCCCTGACGCTACAAGTTCCATGCACTCCTCATAAGTCAACTCATAGATTTCAAGAAACTCATCTTCGTCAAGTGGGCGTGGATTTTCAACAGGCTTGAGGTTTGTAGCCACATAGAGCTTGATTTTTTCATTACAGAAACCAATGGCTGTGTAAAACTCATGAATCAATTTAAGTTCACCCTTATACTGAGTCTCCTCTTCAAGTTCACGCGCTGCTGCAGCCATCTCTTCACCAGCTTCACCAACTTCCAGTTTACCCGCAGGAATCTCGTAGGAAACTGCCTCAATAGCCTTGCGGTATTGCTTGACGATAATGATTTTTCCTTCTGGGGTAACCGCTAAAACAGCTACTGCTCCCTTGTGGAAGATGAGTTCACGACCAGCTGTCTTACCGTCTGGCAAGAGGACTTCGTCTACTGCAACTTCAAAAATATGTCCCTTAAATTTTGACTCACGTTTAAGTGTTTTTTCTTCAAACTCCATGACTTGACTCCTTTAATCTATGACCCCACTCTAAATCATCCCTCCAATAGAAGCAAGACTTAGATGGGATTAAGCCTACTTTTGTTGGCTTGGGTGGTGAGGCTTCTTAGTAGCGTAGCCTTCTTTATTGACCTGACGGCCACGTCCAATGGCTACGCTGTCAGCTGGAACATTTTCCGTAATGGTTGAACCAGCTGCTGTAAGTGCATTGTCCCCGATTTCAAGCGGTGCAATCAAGGTTGAATTGCTTCCGATAAAGACGTTGTTAGCAATTTGGGTCTTGAATTTATGTTGACCATCATAGTTAACGGTAATTGTTCCAGCACCAAAGTTAACGTCAGAACCAACTTCCGCATTACCAATGTAGGTCAAGTGACCAGCCTTGGTATTTTCACCTATAGTAGAACCCTTAACCTCAACGAAGTTACCGATATGAACATCTTTTTTGAGGGTTGAATCTGGACGAACATGGGCAAATGGACCAACGGTAACACCTTCTTCAACGACTGAATGCTCAATCATAGAGTTAGTGATAACAGTATTGGCACCGATTGTTGAGTCAACAATATAAGTCCCATTGGTAAGCACTGACTCTGCACCGACTTTAGTTTGCCCTTTAAGCGTAACATTGGCTTCAATGACAACGTCTGGCTCAATTTCCACATCCACATCGATATAAGTAGCATTTGGATTTTGGAAAGTAACACCATTAACCATGTGAGCTTGGTTGATGCGACGACGCATAACATCTTCTGCCGTAGCCAAGGCAACACGGTCGTTAACCCCGAGACTTTCTTCGAAGTCACGAAGAGTGAAGGCACCTACTTTTTCACCATTCTCACGGAAAATAGAGATGACGTCCGTCAAATAGTATTCCCCTTGAGCATTGTTGGTGTTAATGTTTTTAAGCGCTTCGAAGAGACGTTTATTATCAAAAACGTAAGTCCCTGTATTGATTTCTTTGACCTGTTGTTCGAATTCGTTGGCATCTTTTTGCTCAACAATCTTAGTCACTTCGCCATTTTCGTTACGGATAATACGACCATAACCAAATGGATTGTCTGCAGTTGCAGTCAAGATAGTGGCAACATTTTTGTGATTAACATGGAAATCAATAAGGTTTTTAAGGCTTTCACCAGTAATCAAAGGTGTATCCCCAGCAATAACAAGCGTTTGCCCTTCAAGTCCAGCCAACTCTTCTTCTGCCATCATTACTGCGTGACCAGTCCCCAACTGCTCAGTTTGCATGGTGAAGGCAGATTGACCATCCAAAACCTCACGAACAAGTTCAGCCTTGTGACCAATAACAGTAACGTTTTTAGCTGGTTCGATAGCTGAAACTGCACGGAAGACGTGCTCAAGCATAGTGATGCCTGAAACCTTGTGCAATACTTTTGGAAGATCTGATTTCATGCGAGTTCCTTTACCCGCAGCAAGGATAATAGCGTAATTACTCATTTTCTTTTTCCTTCTTAATATTTTTTTGATGATTTCTTTCGTGACGGTCTTAGCCTTGAGCCCCAAATCTCAGGGCCTCCACCTCCCACTGGGATAGCCTACGAAAGAAAGGGGCCTTGAAAACATAGTCTCTCATTTCTTAGAAAATATGTCCTCATAACTGACGTTTTTTAGGGCCTCTGATTATCTATAATCGCCCTATTATACCATAAATGAAAAAGTTTTGGCAGAATGAAAGGTAATGAAAAAAGAGCTTACGCTCTTTTTTCTAAGGATAGTTGTCCTATAACCATTCTTTATATTTCTTAATATAGATATGCTTCACAAAGGTAACACTAAGCATATACAAAACGATAATAACAAACAAGAGAATGAAATAGAGACCATTTAGATGGCTAAGTTTTAAGAGACTAGCCAAAGGACTGTAAGGAAGAGAGGTTACAAAGACAGCAGCAAATAGGGTTGTCACAACAACAGATAGTGCTGGGTGGCTTTGAATAAATGGTAGTTTTGGTGAACGTAACATGTGGATAACCATGGTTTGAGACCACATAGATTCGATAAACCAACCTGTTTGGAAAATGATGATAAAGGCTGCTGCTTCTGGTGAACCATGAACATAGCCATGCCCCAAAATCATTGGCACAATGATGAAATAGAGAAAGATGTAAGTCAAAATATCAAAGACAGATGAAATAGGTCCAAACCAAGCCATGAAACGCATGATAGATTTGGCTTCCCAGATATGTGGCTCTTTAAGAAACTCCTTGTCCACATTGTCAAATGGAAGAGCGATACAAGAAATATCATAGACAAGATTAAGGACAATCAAATGCACAGGTGCCATTGGCAGGAATGGTAAGAAGATGCTGGCAAAGAGGAGAGAAAAGATATTACCGAAATTTGAAGAAACGGTCATCTTGATATACTTGGTCATGTTGGCATAGACCTTACGTCCTTCAACCAGTCCTTTTTCCAAGACCATTAGATCCTTATCAAGCAAGATAACATCTGCAGTTTCTTTGGCAATATCAACAGCTGTATCCACAGAGATACCCACATCTGACACCTTCATAGATGGGGCATCGTTGATTCCATCACCCATATAGCCTACCTTATGCCCATTTTCCTTAAGGCTTAGGATAATTCGTGCCTTTTGGTCTGGGGATAACTTAGCAAAGACTGTTGTCGTTTCCACAGCCTTAGCCAAATCTTGATCTGACATGGTATCAAGATCACTTCCAAGTAGAATGTGCGTCACATCTAGACCAACTTTTTCACAGACAGCCTGTGTCACCTTATCATTGTCTCCAGTCAAAATTTTTGTGGTCACACCATATTCCGCCAAAGCCTTGATAGCAGGTGCTGCTGATGGTTTTGGTGGGTCAAGGAAGGCAAGATATCCCGTCAAAATCATATCACTTTCATCTTCGACACTAAAGACGTCATTTTCATTAAGCTGTGATTTGTAGCTAACACCGAGAACACGCAAACCTTGTTCATTCAACTGTGCAACTTCCGCAAGGACTTCCTCACGAACATCGTCAGTCAATGGGATAATGTCTCCCTTGTATTCCACATAGTTAGAAACAGAGAGCATTTCTTCAAGGGCACCTTTTGTCACCATGCTAACAAATCCATCAGTGTCTTGAACAATGACACTCATGCGACGACGTTCAAAATCAAAAGGTAGCTCATCAATCTTGTGGAAGGTCTGGTCAAGGTCACGAACGATGTCATGTTTCTTAGCTTCTCTTTCAGTTCGGCTAATAATGGCACGGTCCATAAGATTTTTTAAGCCAGTTTGGAAATAAGAATTAAGATAGGCTCTCCGAAGTACTGATAGGTCAAGGTCACCATGGATATCAAGAGGGTACTCAAGAACGATTTCATCCTGAGTCAGGGTTCCTGTCTTATCCGTACAAAGGATGTCGATAGCCCCTAGGTCTTGAATAGCATTAAGTTTTTTGATGACCACCTTTTCCTTGGCCATAATAATAGAACCCTTGGCAAGACTGGCTGTGATAATCATCGGCAACATTTCTGGGGTCAAACCGACTCCCACACTAAGGGCAAAGACGCCGGCTTCAAGCCAGTCCCCATCTGTTAAACCGTTAATCACAAAAACAACAGGAACCATAACTAACATGAGTCGAATCAAGAGCCAAGAAATGGAATTCATCTCACGTTCAAATGAAGTTGGTTCGTCATAAGTATTGATGGTCTGCTCAATTGCTCCCATCATGGTTTCATCACCAACAACTAAAACCAAGGCAGTTGCACGACCAGAGATAACATTAGTTCCCATGAAAGCAAGGCTCTCACTTTCAAGCAGGCTCTCTAGATTTTGACCATCTGCTTTAGCCAGACAAGCTTTTTCCACAGCATCGCTTTCACCTGTCAAGCCAGACTGTTGAACAAAGAAATCACGAGAATCTAGTAAGACCACATCAGCCGGAATCATATCTCCCGCACTTAGTTTGACCACATCTCCAACCACAATTTCATCAATTGGGATTTCTTGCTCACTGCCATCTCGAAGTATTGTTGCTGTATTGACAATCATGCGAGACAAATTACTGGCAGCCTTGTCGCTACGAAGTTCTTGAATAAAACGGATACCACCAGATATCAAAACTAGAGTGACAATGATGATAGAAGTCGTTGGGTCTTCTTCACCCGGTTTAGCAAGCCAGACATTGGTGATAAAGGAAACCAGAGCAATGACTAAGAGAATAACAGTAAAGGGATTGATGATAGATTCATAAATCTTTTTGATGATAGAATCCTCTTGTCCTTTAGTTATGACATTTTCCCCATAAAGGTCACGGTTTTCTTCTACTTGGTCTTCCTTCAAGCCATCCAAATGAGTCTTGTAGCGAGTAAGGGTTGTTTCAAGTGGCTCTTGAAGAGCAGCAATAAGTCTTTCTTTATTTGTTGACATTGGAATCTCCTTATTTAATCAGGAGCCAATCACTTATGGAGTCCCTAAGACACTAATCAGCGATTGACTGGTTAGGTGCGGTTCGGGGTGATCGTCGATTAGTCTCATAGGTTTCTCCTTTCATTTTTTTACATAGTGGGTGGACCTCAGACAAAAGAAAAGAGTCCTACCCATATACAGGTAAGACTCTATAAACTCGAGGTTGATTTTTTAATAGATTCTGTCAAAAAATGGACCGTTCAAGCTTTAGCTCCGCAAGGCGATGAAATGAGCTTAGTCTTGACCTTGGCGATCAGGACTGTTGACCAACGAGTAGTGTCTCCACTGCTTTGCGGTAGTCATCCGTATCCTTGTGGTAGCCTCACCTACCGTATTTCACTGAAAATAATACTCCTAAGGCGGTAACTTGTCAAGGGGAAAAGTTACTTTTTTGCTTGAGTGGGTAATAAAAAAAGAGCTTCCGCTCTTTTTTGTAAGATATTCTTTTGTAAAATGGATTTTTTTAGACTTTCCTTAAGTGAGTAGGGACGTCAGCGAACTTCTTCGAAGCTCCATGACTAATTTTTGAGCCCCTTCACTTTTTAATTTCTAGGCTCAGGCTAAAACAGTTCCCCAAACTGTTTTACTCTCAAAAATTCCGAGTTCTAGAAATACTTGTATTTCTAGAACTTTTCTCACAGCGGAAAGTCTCGTTAAGTGCTCGCTTTGCTCGCTAGAAACAAGTCAAATCAAGAATGTCATTATTTATCCTTGACCGGTGTTAAAATCATGTCTCCATAATATCATCGCCTAGAGAAATTGTTTTACCATCTTTAAAAATTAAAAAAGAGCACTTGGCTCTTTCCTACTTTCTTTGCTTGATATAAGTCCCTTGTAGCTTACCATGTAAGATGTAATCCACAGACTTGAGCTCATCAACAGTTCGACAATCAAGGGCACACATGATGAGACGAAGGTCATCCTTCCAGCCATTAACGATAGCCACAACCTTATCCACAGGGTAACGTTCCACCAATTCAAGGACAGTTCGTGAGAGGCCTACACCTTTTGCTCCTAAGACCAGACATTTAACCATATCAAGTGGATTGCGCACGCCACCAGAGGCTAAGATTTCCACATCTTCACGAAGATCTTGGGCTTGCAGGAGGGTCTGAACCGTACTTTGTCCCCAGTCATCGAGGTAATCACGGTTGCCACCTCGACTATTTTCAATATAGGCGAAGCTAGTCCCACCACGACCTGAGATATCCACAGTCTTGATGCCCTGAGACATGGCATAACGAATGGTTTCCACATCCATACCAAAGCCGACCTCTTTAAGCACAAGAGGAACCTCTATGTTCTGTGCATAAGCCGCCACATTTTCCTTCCAAGTGTGGAAAATACGTTCTCCCTCAGGCATGAGAAGCTCCTGCATAAGGTTAACATGGAGCTGTAAAAAGACTGGATTCATGGCTTCCACCGTCTTAATCCCTAGGTCCACAGACTTATCCACACCGATATTAGTCGCTAGGTCTAAGTCTGGAAACTCTTGACGATAGTCAAAGGATTCTGGTGCTTCTCCTTTTAGAGCAGCACTGTAGGAACCCGTCACCATGAGAATACCTGTTCGACTGGCCACCTCAGCCAATTTACGATTAACTGTACTACCTTTGGCAGAACCACCTGTCATGGCATTGATATAAAAGGGAAAGTTCCAATCTCGTCCTGCAAAATGTGTGGACAAGTCAATCTGATCTAAATCATAAGTTGGTAGAGACTTGTGGATAAGTTCCATATCGTCAAAACTATTGTAGGGCGACTGGTACTTAAGGGCATAACGGATGTGATCGTCTTTACGATTTGTCATAGGTTATTTCTTTACTTTCTTGCGTGATTATTATCTACTAAGCTGAGTCCTATACCTCATACAAGAGCTCTATTCCTACCTGTTGCCAACGCTCAACTAGAGCATCTCGGCTAGCTTGGTCAAAGGCAAAGGCGATACCACAGTCGCCACCTCCAGCTCCAGAGGACTTAGCAATGGCATCGAGTCCTTGCTCTGCTTCTTTGAGTTTTTTCAGCTTGTCCACATAAATATCTGGACTCAATGATTCCAACTGGTCACTGACAGTTTGAAGGCTGCTCTTAAGCAAGTTCTTATCTCCTGTTTCCAGAGCCTTGATGGCAGCTTGAACAGCCACTTCGGTTTCACCTAGATACTTGCTTGATATACGAGATTTGGCCATCTTAACCATGTCTTTTGAGATAGCAGCTTGCTTGGTCCACCCCACCAAAAAATGAGCTTTGAGAGCTGGCACTACAGGTCTGATACGATATCCCCAGTCTTTCTCCAAAAGCTCTGATAGAGTCATTTGGTCTATAAGCTCTGCTATTTTTGCACGGTTAAAAGAGCGATAGGAAACCAAATCCTCGTATACAATACAGGCTAAATCTCCCATAGAACCATTGTCACCTTGTTTGAGGAGGGTGTAACTAGCTAATTTAAAGAGAATGTCTTCGGACAAGTCTTTCTGCAGAGCCGCTGCCAAGGCCTTGAGGGTCAAAACCACAACTGAACCAGATGAGCCAATACCAAATTTAACCCCATCTCGTTCCAACTTTCCAGTGATTGAAAGGTCCAGAGCGGGTAACTTCTCACCACAAAAGGCCTCAAAAGTATTCAAGGCCTCTTGAATGAGGGCGTAATTTGCGTCTGGCTCACGACTAACACTATAGTCAAACATGTCTGAGGACAACTGGGTAGTTTGTGCTTCCTTGACCTCTGCTGACATGAAAATAGGAATAAATTGGATTAGGGCTGTCTGCCTAGGTGTTAAGACTGAATATTCTCCAGCAATGTAGAGTTTCCCACCTGTTTTTACTGTGACCTGACTGACCGACTGCTTAGGCATCTGGCAACTCCTTAGTGCGTGAAACGATGACCTGATAGTCCTTACTGAAGTGGTCTGCTAGGCGGTCTAGGTCTTCTTCCAGACAGAGCACCTTAACATTTGGTCCTGCATCCATAGTAAAGTAACACTGCTCACCAGAGGCACGGAGGGCCCTAACCTTGTCCATAGCCTGATATGAGGCTTCCGTTAGATATGAAAATGGTGGGTTAGCCGTGCTTGTGGTTTGGTGCATACGAAGGGCATTGGCTTCTGTAAGCTCACCGACCGCTTGGAAATCATTTGCTTTGAGATAAGCCAACATATCCTTGTAATCCTGCTCAGACTGTTTAATCCACTCTGGGAAAGAAGTCGATGTTTCGGTGCACAATTTCATACCGTCCCGGCTTGATACGGGTTTCTTTTGATCTGTCAAAACCAGCATAATCATGGCCAATTTAAGGTCTGTTTCAACCGGGTAAACCTCACCACTATCCTTGTCCCAGGCTGCCAATGGTCCAAAGAAGGAACGTGATGATGAGCCTGAAGCAAACTTAGCAATTTGAGCCAATTCAGACTGCGTTTTTCCGACTTGGAAGAGCTCGTTAGCTGCTTTAACTAGGGCAGAAAGTCCTGAGGAACTTGAGGATAGACCCGCTGCTGTTGGCATGTTGTTCCATGTTTCAATCTTGACATGTTGGTTTGGATTAGTACGGAAGAGGTCTAAAACCTTGCTGGCCTTGATTGTTTCTTTTTCCCCTTGGAGCTCATCATCGATATACATGACATCACCAGTCGCATCCTCAGGCAAAAAAGATAACTTGGTTTCCGTATACATATTTTCCAAAGTCAGTGAGATACTACTGGTTGAAGGAATCATACGCTCCGCATCCGCCTTACCCCAGTATTTGACAATAGCAATATTTGCGTACGATTTGACGCTTACAGGCTTTCTATCCACGTGTTTACGGCTCCTTTTTCTTGAAGTTTTTTAGCAATCGTTCGGGCTTGATCTTTAGTACTTGTCAGGGCAATAATACAGCCACCAAGTCCTCCACCTGACATCTTGGCTCCCAGTGCACCTTGCTCCAGAGCAGTTGCTACTAGAAGATCCGACAAATCACAAGATACCCCTAAAGATTTAAGGTGATTATGGGCTTGAGACATGAGCTGACCAAGAAGCTTTTGATCCTTGGCTTTGAGGGCGCGTTCTGCCTTCTGACTTAATTCGCCCAGTTGGTTGAGATCTGACAAGGCATCTAAACCAATGGCCTCAACCTTTTCCACAGCCTCACGGGTATTTCCATGGATACCCGTATCAGCAATGACCAGATAGGCACCTAAATTGACCTCGATTTCCTTGAAACCGATATTACGCGTAAAGCTAATGGCTTTGTCACTCAAGCAGGTCTTTGCATCTAAACCACTAGGTTTACTATGGGCAATGGTCTCCGCCTGATGAACCAGCATTTCCAAGGTCTCCTGGCTAAGCTCCTGATCAAAATAATCAAAGACCGCTCGAATTGCCGCAATGGCTACAGCCGCAGACGACCCCATGCCACGCTTTTCAGGGACACTAGACTTAAAAGCATAGCTGATAGGCTGATTCTTGATTTCCAGATAATTAAGCGCTGAAAAAATCGCCGTCGTCAAGGGATCTTGAGCCTTGAGCGTCAAAGGAGTCTCAGCCGCCTGAATCTGACAGACAACCTCAATATCCTTAAGAGGGAGGGCAAGGGCAGGATGACCATAAACGACCGAGTGCTCCCCCATCAAAATAATCTTACTGTGAGCCTTGCCCACTCCTACTTTCTTAGTCATAAATTACACACACTCACAGACGAATTTGCAGGCGAGTGTCTTTCTAGATTTTTCATACAGATTCTAGTGGTGACTCAAGGTCAATCAAGCATTCAAAGGAGACAAAGAGCACCAATCTAAAGAATTTTCTTATAGCACTTCTATCTTATCATCAAAGCGCAAAAAAAGCGACATCTAACCTAGAGTGTCGCTTTGTATTAGAGATATGTTTTCAAAAAAAGAGCCTCTCGGCTCTTTTCATGTTAAATCGCAAACAAATCATTTAGGTTCTCAGCCATAGTTGGGTGAGTAAAGATTTGTTTAGCCAGATCTGTGTATGGGATACCATGGTTCATCGCTAAGGCAATCAAATTAATAATTTCATGAGATTCTTGACCAAAGAGGGTTACACCCAAGATTTCCTTAGTTTCAGGATTTACCACAGCTTTGAAGGCACCACGCAAATCACCGTTAACATGACCACGAGGCATACCAGCAACTGGAAGTTCCTTGACAGCAACCGGTCCACCTGCTGCTCTGGCTTGGTCTTCAGTAAGACCAACTTGTGCCAAAGGTGGGTTGAGGAACATAGCAGTTGGAACAGCTCCACGTGTTTCAAGGTTATAGCTGCCATCACCAGTTAGGTAATTAAAGACAATACGGAAATCGTCTAGTGAGATATAGGTAAATTGAAGACCACCATTAACATCACCAACTGCAAAGACACCAGGAACACTTGTTTCCAAATGTTTATTGACCTGGATACCACCGCGCTCAGTCAAGGCGATATCAGTATTTTCCAAGTGAAGAGGTTCGATATTAGGCTTGCGTCCTGTCGCATAGAGGAGTGCATCAAAACGGAACTCGCCTTTGTCAGTAACAACGACAACTTCATCACCGTCATTTTTCACTTCGGAAGTTTTAACACCTTGCTCAAAGACAATGCCGTCCTCTTCCATGTATTCCTTGGCCAACTTAGCAATAGATGGCTCCACACGTGGCAAGAAGCTAGTCGCTGCATCCAAGACAGTCACTTGACTTCCCAAACGGTTATAAAGGCCAGCAAATTCAAGACCGATATTACCACCACCTAAGACACCTAAACGTTTTGGTAAGGCTTTAAGGGTTTGAATACCAGTTGAATCGTAAACATGCTTAGTTGTTGTCAAGCCAGGAATAGGCAAGACATTAGACACGGCACCTGTATTGATAACAATAGTCTCAGCTGTAAGCTCTTGGCGGTCATCACCAGCCACTACTTCAATAACCTTATTTGACACAAAATGTGCCTCTGCATCAATGACATCAACGCCATTGTCTGCCAACATTTTATAATTCTTAGCATTAAGACGACCAGTCACTGCACCACGTTCCTTCATGGTGTCGTCAAATGACCAGCCCTTCTCAGCCGCAACAATCATAGTCTTGGTTGGGATACACGCAATATTAATGCAAGTACCACCATACATGGCTTTACTGCGCTCGATGACAGCAACTTTCTTACCAGCTGCATTCATCTTAGCAGCCAGAGTTTTACCGGCTTTACCGAAACCGATAACAATCAAATCATAGTTTAACATTTCTGTATCCTCCTATCTATTGCCATTCTATCATTTAATTTTTCAGACTGCACATATCTGATCCGTAAATCAAAAAGGGGAAGTTTAGTAACCTCCCCCTAGTTCAATATAGAAGCTAAACTGTAAGACTTTAAAATAGTCTATCTAGAAATAACTACTTTTTAGACTCACCCCATTTTCCTAATCACATAGAGGGAAACGAATCATAAAGCTACTCCCAACATCTTCTTTAGACTGAATATCAAGTTCTGCCCGGTGTAACTCTGCAATATCTTTGACAAAGGATAAACCTAACCCAACACCACTATTGAGCGATTTGTTTCGAGAATCTTCGACCTGATAAAAACGGTCCCAGATTTTATTGAGCTGGTCTTCTGAGATACCAATACCATCATCTGCCACTTTTAAAAGAGCCTGATTGTCCACCCTTTCAAGAGTAATGGAAATACTAGTACGAGTAAATTTCATAGCATTACTCAGCAGATTATCTAGCATTCGGATGACAAGTAACTTCTCACCCTTTATCCATAAATTGGGTTCAATAGCTACTTTAAAATCAATAGCTGATTCTGCCCACTTTCTTTCTTGTGCCTGGCAATATTCTGATATCAGGCTTGACAACGATAATCTTTCTAAATCATTCCAATTAAGCTTCTGAGTTTTAGACAACTCCAAAATTTGCTCCGTCATATTTTTCATTAATTTCGCCTGACGGTTTATGATAGTATGGGATTCTTTGGATTCTTCCAGACTATCAGCATATTTCGAACCAAACTCACTTTCAGACAAGATGACAGAAAGTGGTGTTCTAAGTTCATGAGAAACATTTTGATTAAACCGCTTTTCTTTCTCAAAAGTCGACTGGACCGATGATATCATGTCATTAAAAACTTTGGTTAATCGTGTCGTTTCAACATAAGACAGCTTATAAGAAGAGGAAACACGTTTAGTGTAGTCTCTACTTTCTGTAATCTCTTCCGCCATCTGAGTCACATCTTTAATTGGCACAAATGCACGTTTTAAAATTCGACGTCCTACCCATGCCATACCAAGAATTGAAATGGGAGCAAGAATAGCTATCGAAATTAAAAACAAGGTTAATTCCTTACTCAGTCCAGATGCGGTTCGCACACCACGAATCCACTTTCCTTTCTTGGCATTATAAACATCGTAATAATAATAGTTCATTTGTGAACTGCTATAGGTAGATAATTTACCAGACTTAAAGGAAGCATTCGCATCAAAATCACTTGGGAGTGCCCCTTTTTCAAACTCCTTATTTTGATTGTAGAGTGCAAAATAGATACCATCATCAAAGGATTCAAAATCATCAAGATCCGTAGACAATTCTACCGTTTCTTGTTCCAACTCACTTCGTGATTCATAGTCAGACCAAGTTCCTGATATGATAAAAGAGGCTACAAACATGACAATGAATAGTAAGGAGACAAACACTGTATACCAAAGTGTTACCTTCGAAATTATAGAGAGTTGTTTAGTCTGATTCTTCATTTTTGAAAACATAGCCCATGCCCCTCTTTGTCTGAATAATTGACGGATTCCCCAATTTCTTTCGAATATTCTTGACTAGCACATCAATGATATTCGATTCTCCCACATAATCAAAATCCCAAATATGCTCTCTAATTTGCTCCCGACTTAAAACAATATTCGGGTGTCTAACCAGGCATTCAAGAAGTTCAAATTCCTTAGAGGTTAAGTCAATCAGCTGGCCATTTTGAGTCAACGTTTTTTTCACAAAATCTAGACAATAGTCTCCAAAAACCACACTACTGGTTAGATTTTCCCTATTATCTCTTCGAAGCATGACACGAATTCTAGCTAACAATTCATCGAATTCAAAAGGTTTTACGAGATAGTCATCTGCACCAGCATCCAAACCCGTCACCTTGTCTTCTAGTGTATCTTTTGCCGTTAACAACAAAATCGGTGTCTTAATATGATGATTTCTCAAGTAGGACAATACCCCCAAACCATCTAATTTAGGCATCATAATATCTGAAATAATCACATCATACTGTGAAACTTTGATGTAATCCAATGCCTCTTGACCATCATAAGCCGAATCAACACTGTATTTTTGTGTCTTTAATAATTTCACTATGCTTCGGTTCAAGTCAACTTCATCTTCAATTACTAATATTTTCATAGACATCTACTCTCACTCTCTTATCCCATATTATATCATGTTCGTATGAAAAATCTCGGCTAGTAAAGGACTAGTCGAGATTTAGATTTTTAATAACTAAAATTAATCTTTTTCTGTTTCAATGTCTTCTTCTACAATTTGGCCTGTATTAGCATCAAGTTCAAGATCAATCTCTTTCTTGCCCTCAGTTAGACTAACGTCATAGACAAGTGTATTATTCTCAACATCTAATTGCAATTTTTCAATAGTAGACTTAGGATATTTAGATTTAACCTGACTTTCAGCACCAGCTAAATCAATCTTATAACTAGCATTAATCAATTGCTTATCATCCTTATCCTTGGTCAAGTCTTTCGTTTTAGACTTCAAGACATCCCCTGTCTGACCATCAATTTTGTACTCCTTCTCATTTTGACCATCAAGAATAGTAATTTCAAAAACAGTTTTTCCAAACTTAGCCTCTTGCTCATAACCGATTACCTGACCACTTTTTGATTCATTGAGAGCTTTTTCTTTGGCTTGGTCTACCGTCAAACTTGATTGGGTAGTTGACCCAGTACTTTTAGTAGCTTTAGCAGTATTAGCAAACACTACTACTGAACTACATGCGAGACCAAGTGATGCAAGTGTGATAACTGTTTTTTGTTTAATTGTTTTTTTCATGATATGTTCCAACTTTCTTTTTTATTAACTTATCAAGTTTCTCTTGATGATTTTATTTTAGCTAAGAAAGATGAATCTAAAATGAATAAATAACTTTTTTACTATTTTTTTTGATTTTTTTAGAGAGAGTAAGTGGTTAGATTTATTTTTATGAGTTTGCTGCCTAAGCATTCTTTCGCAGAAATTCTAATATCATTTTATTAAATTGATTACTTTCAATAAAGGCCGCGTGCCCCTGTTTGCTAAACTCATAATAGGAGGCTTTTGGAATGCTATTTGCAAGTTCCCTTGCACCACCCACACCCAGAACTAAATCGTTTTTGGCTCCCAGAACAAGGGTCGGACAAGTGATTTTATCAAGCGACTTATAGCAGTCAAACTCAAGAATAGACTTGGCTAAACAGACAAAGCGATTGCGTTTTTCCTTGCTTACAGACTTCAAAAATAATCTGTTAATCACATATAATTTCTTTAAAACAGGTGACGAAAATGATTTACTCATCGAATCCTTATTTAGTTGGTCCATATCGTTATTTTCAGTCATCTCTATCCACCCTCCGATGGTTTCTCTACTGACGGCATTATTGCGAGAAAGTGTCAGAGCTAATACTAGCTTCTTCACCTTTTGAGGATACTTGATAGCAAATAGCTGAGCAATCATACCTCCCTGTGATATGCCTATGATAGAGGCATTAGCAATATGCAATACTTCCAAAGAATGATAAAGGTCATCCGCCATATTCTCAATAGTAATGCCTTCTTCGATATGATCCTTTCTATCAAAAATATAGACCGTATACTCCTTAGCGTATCGATAAAATAGTGAATAAATAGTCAGGTTGGACATATCGCCTAATCGTTGCAAACTTAATCCCGTAATGATAATAAGAGTTTTGTCTCCCTTACCAAAAGTGACATAATCTACACCTGGGTCCGACAAATGATTTCTTTGAATGGTAAACATTATCTACACACTTTCTATTGTAAGATTTAAGTAGTATCATGCGTTCGGTGCATTATTTGATGCCATGATGATAATACTTACCAAGACAACAAAGGTAACTTGCCAAAGAATGAAGGCCAAGAAATCCCCACCTTTAAAAATAAGCAGATCACAAAGTAAAATAGCCAACAGCACAGCATTTTTTCTAAAAAGTTGGTCACAATTTTTCCAAAAAGTTTCAAAAGAAATATTGGCTCCTATCTTACGAACAAGCCTCACATGATAAATAATCTCAACCAGGGATGCCACAACTACTGTAAGTATAAGCTCGGACAATGATACATCCATTTGAAGACCAAAATAAAAGACGACAAGCTGAGAGAAAATAATTGCTGTGAAAACGCGAATATGATTGGCCACGATAAAACCTCCTAATGGCAAGCATTATAGATACTCATTACTGCCCTTAATATGTCTACTCATTATAGCATAAAATAAGAGCAAAATTAGAAAAATTCTAACAGTTTCGGCTTTGTAGCATTTCTTGTCTCAGACCACAAAAAAAGAGTCAACCAAATCATGGTGCGACTCCTCTTTGTTTATGCTAAATAATCTATTTATGCCAATTCATCAATTGATGTATAATCTCTGTTTAAGCCCTTTGCAACCGGTTTGCTAGTAATATGACCTTGGTAGGTTGTAACCCCTTGACGAAGACCTTCGTCGTCGTTAATGGCTTTTCTGAATCCTTTTCCTGCAAGAGCTTGGATATAAGGCAAAGTGACATTGGTAAGGGCAATGGTTGATGTACGTGCCACAGCTCCTGGGATATTGGCAACGGCATAGTGAAGGACACCATGTGTTTCATAAACGGGCTCATCGTGAGTGGTCACGCGATCCGCAGTTTCAACAACCCCACCTTGGTCAACGGCAACGTCAACAATAACAGAACCTGGACGCATTTGTTTAACCATATCGTTAGTAACAAGTTTCGGTGCTTTAGCACCTGGGATAAGAACAGCACCGATAACCACGTCAGCATCACGAACACTTGATTCAATATTGAGCGGATTTGACATAAGTGTTTGAATTTGGCTACCAAAGACTTCCTCAAGGACAGACAAACGTTTAGCACTGATATCAAGGATAGTCACTTGAGCTCCAAGTCCAAGGGCAATGCGGGCTGCATGTGTCCCTACGACACCACCACCGATAATAGTCACTTTCCCTTTAGGAACACCAGGTACCCCACCTAGGAGAACGCCAGAGCCACCCTCTTGTTTGGTCAAGAAGTGAGCACCGATTTGAACGGCCATACGTCCTGCAACTTCACTCATTGGAACCAAAAGTGGTAGGTGACCTTCTTGGCTACGTACTGTTTCATAGGCCACACCTGTTGTCTTAGCATTGACCATAGCATCTGCCAATTCTGGAGCTGCTGCCATGTGCAAGTAGGTAAAGAGTAAAAGATCCTCACGAAGGAAGCCATATTCTTCAGCAAGTGGCTCCTTAACTTTAACAACAAGTTCTGCTGCCCATGCTTCTGCAGCAGTTGCAACGATTTTAGCACCTTGATTGGCATAATCTGCATCCGCAAAACCAGAGCCAAGGCCTGCATTTGTTTCGATTAACACGACATGTCCCTTAGCTACAAGACTTTGCACACCAGCAGGCGTTAGAGCCACACGGTTCTCGTTATTTTTGATTTCTTTTGGAATACCAATTAACATACGTTTCTCCTTATTCGGAAGTTATAAGGTCAACCATCAAAAAGATGACTTGACACTCCCTATCTATTTTTGGAATGATAACGCTTTCATTTTATCTAAAAAACTCAAAAATAGCAAGTGAAAAATCTTCCCTCCCTTTCTAAGTCCTGAAATCTTGCTTCTGAAATACGACAAAAGAACCCAACCAATCGGCTGGGTTCTTAAGTGTAAACTAAATGATCAAAAGAATATTTTTCCTTAGGCACGTCCTCCTTTTCAATATCAAAAGTAGTACCAATTTAAAGTCCTTAAGCTTTATTTAAAACTCTTAACAAAATAATCAAAGAGTCCTTGGTCTTTTAAGAGCTTATGTCCCAAGAGAAACTCAGGATGCCACTGAACACCTATAAATGGGGCGTCAGTGAAGCTCTCAACTCTCTAACAGGGTTTTCATTACTGGTAATACCGATTAAGGGAATGGTCATTTGCCTTTCTCCTTAAAATAGTCAAGTAGGAAAAGGGCGTTTTCCACATAGTAATTCACAGCTACTGGCAAGGCCTCATCTTTCACAAGGAAATCATCATGGTGCCAGTCTGGTGCATTTTCTTCACCATTAGAGCCGATAAAGGCAAAGACTCCTGGTATTTCCTTTTGATAGGCCGCAAAGTCTTCGCCCCCTGTTGATGGCAAGGTTTCAATCACTTCTGCAAAGGCCTTAGAATTTTCAAAGATGAGTGGTGTGAGTGTCTGGTCATTGTAGGTCACGTAAGGTGAATTGCCCCAAGTAATGTCAACTTGAGCACCAAACTGGTCAGCTGTCGCCTGAACAACTTTTTCAAAGCGGGCAATGACATCTTCACGAACCTTAGGCTCAAAGGTACGAATTGTTCCTTCAAAAAAGCCTGCTGCTGGAAGAACATTCCAGGTATTTCCAACTTCGATATGAGTAACTGACAATACTGCTGATTCAAAGGGCGATACCGTACGAGCAACAATCTGTTGTAAATTGTTGATGATGGTCGTAGTGACCAAGACCGTATCCACACCCAAATCAGGACGGGCCGCATGGGAAGAAACACCCTTAACATCAACCCTAAACTGCTCCACTCCGGCCATGATGGCACCTGAACGAAGACCAATCTGACCCGGTTTCAAGTGAGGATTATTGTGATAACCGATGATAGCTGACACATCGTCAAGACCACCCGCTTCAATGACCTGATAGGCCCCTTGGAAATTCTCCTCAGCTGGTTGGAAAATCAAGCGAACGGTCCCCTTAAGCTCTGCTTCTCTTTCTTTTAAAAGCTGAGCCGCTCCAAGCAGAGAGGTCTGGTGAAAGTCATGACCACAGGCATGCATAGCCCCATTGTCGCTGGCATAAGGAAGTCCTGTCTTTTCCTTAATCGGTAGGGCATCAATATCAGCACGCAAAGCAATAATCGGATGACCTGACCCAATCTCAGCGATGAGACCTGTCTTCAAAGGATAATTTAAAGGCTCAATACCAAGATTTTTCAAATAACCTTTCAAAAAGACTGTCGTCTCATGCTCCTCCTCAGAAACCTCTGGATGTTGGTGAATCTGATGACGTGTCTTTGCTAAATGATTATAAAATGCTTCTGTCATAATGAACCTCCCTCTCTGATTAGACTTGCTCATTGCTCCTGACTTACTTCAGTTCTCAATCGAATTGATACCATCATACCACCAGAAACAAGGCTTGAGAAATTAAAAAAACTTATGGAATGCCATAAGTTTCACTTATACCCCTAGAAAAGACCGTCGTTATGGGCCTTACAGTATTAAGAGTCATGATAGAGGGAACCTATCATGAGATTGAAAGTTCCTATCATACCTTAATAAGAAGAAATGACTAGCCCAGATATGTACGTAGGATTACTTTTTCTGCTTCCGTTAACGTTCGGTAGGAACCTACAGCTATCCCTTCATCAAGCTTAAACTCTCCGAAAGAGATACGCTTAAGATAGGTTACCTTGACGCCATAAGCCAAAAACATCTTTTTCACTTGATGAAACTTGCCTTCCGAAATCGTAATTCTAGCACAGCTCTTGTCACTCGCAGAACTTAGAATTTCCAGCTGAGCTGGTTGACAAATAGTACCATCTTCAAAAACAACACCAGACTCAAAAAATGCAGGTGCATCAGGCCCAAGAACATCATTGACCTCGACATAATAAGTCTTAGTCACATGATAACGTGGGTGAAGCAGGGCAAATCCCAAGGGACCATTGTTAGTAATCAGCACCAATCCTTCCGTATCTCTATCCAATCGCCCAACAGGATAAAGCCCCTCTCGCTGATCTTCAGGCTTAATCAAATCAATGACTGTTTGGTGTTCCTTGTCCCTTCGAGCTGACACTACACCTGCTGGCTTATTCATAAGGTAGTAGACTTCTGGGGCATGCTCCAGTTCCTTACCAGAAACCGTGATGGTTTGAAGACTAGCATCCACATTAAGATTATCTCGATCCGCCAAGACACCATCCACATATACCTGACGGCTACGAATAAGCTTCTTGACTTGATTACGAGAACCATAGCCCGCCTGTCCTAATAATTTATCTAAACGCATAACCCTATTGTACCACGGATAAGCCTGGTCTAGCAGACTAAAAAAGCCCACCTCACATGGTAGACTTATCCATTATTAACACTTACACATTCACATGGAAGATATGCCCAACCAAGAAGGTCACAAGCATGGTCAAGAGTCCTACTGTCAAATTACGCAACATAGCTTGTTTAATAGGTGCTTTTCCGAGCTTGGCACTAATATAGCCAGTCAAGAGCAAAGTCAGTGCAACCACGACCACTGTTACAGGAATACGGTAAGGCTCTGGGAAAAGCATGATAGCTAGTGCTGGTGGCAAGGAACCAACCGAAAAAGCAAAGAAACTAGATACGGCAGCATGCCATGGATTGGTAATTTCATCCAAGTCCACTCCATATTTTTCCTCAACCAAGACCTTAATAGGATTTTTACTGAAGGCTTGATTGACCTTGACTTCGGCTGCTGTTTCGCAATCCCCCTGACTGAGGAAGGTTCGGTACAAACTCTCTCTAGCTGCTTCAGGTGAGCGATCCAGGAGAGCTTGTTCCTTAGCGATGGCAGCTTCTTCGGTATCTTTTTGCGTTGAGACACTGACATATTCGCCACCTGCCATCGAAAAGGCACCGGCAAAAATGGCTGACAAGGCAGAAATCAAAATAAACCAGATGTTTGATGTCGCACTAGCCACACCGATAACCACTCCCGCAATGGAAATGATTCCATCATTGGCACCTAAAACACCAGCTCTCAAAATATTTAAACGCTCTGCAAAATTCTTATCTTCCAATTTATTCACTCCTTATTTAGAATCATTCTAAAAAATATTATAGCAGTTATTTAGAATAATTACAAATAAGAAGGTTGAAAAGTAGGATTTTTTAAGGTTTACTCCAGTCACACGCAAACTCCAAAGCTAATAAAGCTACCTTGTCCTTTTCATCCAAATCTGCATGATTCATCAAGTTACGGGCATCCCAATTACCTTCAGAAAGGTGGTCTGCAGCATAGAAGAAATGACAGATTTCAACACCTCTAAACTTTGCTAAAGCTGCAACTGCAGAACACTCCATATCCACACAAATGGCTCCTGCTGCCTTTCGAGCTTTGAGTTTACCATTCGTCTCACGGTAAATGCCATCAGTTGTCCAAACTTTGCCTTCCTTATGAGAAATCTGACGTTCATTGAGATAGGAACGAAAACGGTCTAAAACACCCACATTTACCGCAATCTCATCGCTGGCTTCCACATAGTGAAAACTCGTCCCTTCATCTCTAAGGGCATGACTAGGAATAATAATAGAAGTCTCTTTAATATCTTCATCAAGAACACCACAAGTCCCAAAGAGTACAAGTTTATCAGCTCCCAAGGCAAAAATATCCTCTAAAATAGCCACACAGGCAGAGGCGCCTACAGGTGCATTAAAAAGAGCCAACTCCTGCTCAGCAATAACAAGCTTATAAATCGGAATAGCCACATTCGCCATGGACGTCTCATAGATAAGTTCATGGGGAAACATCTCAAGCATTCGTTGAAAGGTCGAACGAGAAAAACAGGACACAGCTATTTTAGGAAACCCCTCAAGAGGCTCATTCAAGTCCTCGGGATTGATAATCGCTTGTCTATTCGCATCAAATTCAGTTAGTAGCATACGTGACCTCCTTAATTTTAGGACCCATTATAACATAAAAAAATCAGACCAAACAGAACAGTCTGATTCTATCACTATTTATTCTTCATTCTCCAAATCGTCCAGCTGTTTTTCGAGACGTCTTCTCTCATATCTTCCCAATGCAACGATAGACCAATTCATAAAGAAAACAACGGGAGCATATATGATATAAGTAATTGGCCAAACCATGAGATATCTAGGATCCAAGGGATTATTATGATAGACATCATGGTTGTACCGATAGTTAGCTGACATTATCATAAGGGTGATAAGCCCAGTCACTAGTAAACAACCTAGGACTGTCATACCAGAACCCCCAAAAGTGTTAACACTAAGTCGTTCAGATCTATAAATAGACCAAATCCATGCTATCAACATTGGAAAGGCCAAGTAATTAGAGGTGATGGCACCCCTATTAAAGAAGGAGCTATAGACCAAGCATACAAGCGTCCCTGCAATCATTATGTAAAAACATTCAGCAGCAACCTTATTATTTAGAGCTTTCTCGCGTTCATCTGTAACCTTATTATTAACCAGTTTGAATTTCATCATCTTTACTTCCTTCCTAATTCTCCCAAAACAGTTGATCCAAGGTCCTGTCCAGTGTCTTGCAAATGGCAATGCATAAGGCTAGGCTGGGATTGTACTTTCCAGCTTCAATCAAACCTATGGTTTGTCTTGTTGCACCTACAGCTTCTGCCAAGTCACCCTGGGTCATATCATGCTCTGCTCGAGCTGCTTTTAAACGTAAATTCTTTGCCACATGCCCCCTCCTTTACATCATATCTGATATTATCGTCGAAATTGATTAGGTTCACCAGCTGTTTTCATCTTAATTATACACTATATATTTCTAATTGCAATATATATATGTCATTATTTTAGAAATAAATTGCAAAATAAAAAGCCAAGATTTCTCTCAGCTTCTTCTCTATTTAAACTTAGGCTGGTGTTACATCCAAACTCTCACCAATAGCCGCAAGGCGTTCGACAACTTCTTCTTTGCTCAAACCATTTTCAGAGACATAACGGTTTCGTGGGTGAACACGACATTCGTGTGAGCAGCCACGGAGGTATTTGTCTTCATTTTCCTCTGAAGCAAGGATACGACGGTTACAGAATGGGTTACCACAGTTGACATAGTGTTCGCAAGGCGTGCCATCGAACCAGTCCTTACCGACAACGATAGGGTCTACATGGTTGATATCAACAGCAATACGCTCGTCAAAGACATACATCTTACCATCCCAAAGCTCCCCTTGAACCTCTGGATCTTTTCCGTAAGTTGCGATACCACCGTGCAATTGGCCAACATCTTTGTAGCCTTCACGGACCATCCAACCTGAGAATTTCTCACAGCGGACACCACCAGTACAGTAAACAACCACGCGCTTGTCCATGAACTCTTCCTTATGGTCGCGAACCCATTGTGGCAATTCACGGAAGTTGCGAATGTCTGGACGAATGGCTCCACGGAAGTGACCAAGGTCATACTCATAGTCGTTACGTGTATCGAGGACAACAGTGTCCTCATCTAAAAGAGCATCTTTAAACTCTTTTGGTGACAAGTAAGCACCTGTAGTTTCAAGTGGATTAATGTCGCTGTCAAAGTTGTCATCCTCTAAACCAAGGTGAACGATTTCCTTCTTGTAGCGAACAAACATCTTCTTGAAGGCTTGCTCTTCTTCCTCATCAATCTTGAACCAGAGGTCCTCCATCCCTGGAAGCTGTGAACGTAGTCCATGTATTTTTGAGTGGTTTCATAGTCACCAGAAACCGTTCCATTGATTCCTTCGTCAGCGACCAAGATACGTCCTTTGAGGCCGATTGATTTACAGAAAGCCAAGTGATCAGCCGCAAATTGCTCAGCGTTTTCGATGGGAAGGTATTTATAATAAAGCAATACTCGAATAGGTTTTGCCATTGTATGTCCTCTTTCTTTATGAAATATCTATATCTGTTGTTTGATAGTCAAAGTCAACTTAACTATTATAGCGCTATCAAAGAGGACTAGGCAATTGATTTGTTTGGAGGAGACTTGTCACAAAAGAAAAAGGCTGAGTGCCAGATGCCTCAACCTGAGTTTCGTAAGATTGTTTTCCATAAGATAGTATTACAACTCTTTCTGTAGTGTCCCTAAGATAAGCAGTTGTGTCAGAAAAATCCAGAAAATAAGAACTCCTATATCTACAAGCGAAACAGTTCCATGTCTATAAAGGCTAGCTCTAAGAAGATTCGCAGAAGGGACAAATGGAAGTAGAAAATAAAGTTGATCTAACCAATCTGGAAGACGACCTGCCGGATACATGATTGGTGAAAACATAAGACCAATCATTAAAATAAGCTGAGACATTAGCATGACAATATTTTGGGAAAATATATAAGCAATTGAAAATCCTAGACTAATCATTGTTAGGCAAATAAGCAACATCACAAAAACAGACAAAATTGACAAATTTAATTGGACAGAAAAGCGAATACAGCCTAATAAAAAAGAGAAGAATACACCTGGTAAAATAGCAATTAACCATATACATAGGTCAGCTAAAGAAATTAGAATCCTAGGAATAGGTAACGCTCGAATATAGTCCACATGACCTTCTGACTTGGCATTGGCTATAACAGGAGATGAAATTGTACATCCAATAGAAATAACTCCCATTAAAACTGTTCCAGAGGCAAGATAGTAAACAGTTGTTGTGTCCATCTTACCAATTACCAACGGATACCCAAAAAGAAGTGAAACGGACAAAAGCACTTGAGCTAATGTGAATAGAATGAATAGATTTTTTTGTCGAAGATAGTTCCAACGAAGTAAGTAAAAAAATTGAGTCATATCAGTTAACAAGCTCCTCTTTATAGAGATCAGAAATAGATAATGTTTTCATCTTAACTGAAAGGTTCGAAATAATCCCTTTTTCTAGACCTTCCTTGACTTGAATGAGTATTCGGGTTAATTCACTTTCCTCAATTTCCAACTGACAAACACAACCATTGACTATCGTAAAATTTTCGAATAGACTTACAAATTCTTTACTAACAAAATTGAAAGAAATTTGATAATGATTTTTATAAGACATTTGGTGTACTGGACCAGATTTTAATAATTTACCATGGTTAAAAAGAGCAAAATTATCCGCATAATTTTCAACCTCTAGTAGATTGTGGGTAACAATGATAATCGTGTGTCCTTTATAAGCCAGTTTTTGTAATAATTGCCACTGTTTTTCACGACGTACAGGATCAACATCGTTGGTTGGTTCGTCAAGAAGCATGATATCAGCAGAGCCAATTAATGCCATGGCAAAAGATGTAAGCCGTTTTAAGCCTCCTGAAAGATTCTTCCCTTTTTTATCACGGTATTCTACTATTTCCAGATCTGCTAGAAGGTGCTCAATTTCTTTTTGGAGTTCTGAGGTACTTAACCCTCTCATTCTTCCAATCATCTCTAAATTTTGCTCAACAGTTAACTTTTCAAGTGGTGCATACTGTTGTGACATATAACTCATCATTGTTCGAGCTTGTTTACGGTTATGTATAAAAGAAATATCTCCGTAGTGAACATCTCCCTGATCAGGCTTAATAAAACCAATCATTTGCTTTAAAAGAGTTGATTTACCAGCACCATTATGTCCTATAAGAGCTGTGATTTTTGCAGCTTCTAGCTCTAAGAAGATATGGTTATTAGCAAAATGTTGTTTATCAAATGATTTTGTTAAATTTTCAATGGTGAGCGTTTCAAAAGTCATAATTTTATTTCTCCATATTGAAAAGATTTTCCAGCATACTTCATTTTTGATAGGGTTATTGTATAATAACCTTAAGAGAGTCTTATGATTATGTCATAATTGACCAATTTAACGTTATAATTAACATTCAGAAATGAGTGGGGAGGTTTTCAATGTTAAAAGTTGTTATTTGTGATGACTCTGATAGAGATGCTAGCCAATTAGAACATTATTTACTTTCTTATGATAAATTTCCTCTAGAAACAAAACTTTATACAAATCCACAAAAACTGTTAAATCAGCTAACGCCAGACATCCACTGTGTCTTTTTGGATATTAATATGCCAGGAATCAATGGAATTGACGTAGCACAGAAGATTAGAAAATTTAATCCTTTCATTCCTATTATTTTTGTGACAAGTTATCGTGATTATATGGAACAAGTCTTCGAAGTTCAGACTTTTGACTATATCGTAAAACCGATAGAACCTCAAAAGTTAACGAAAGTATTGGATCGTATTTTGCGTTTTTTGGATATAGGCCAAGCACTTTTTACCTTCTCATTTGGTAAACACAATTATTCTGTCCCTTCGAGCGATATTGTATTTTTTGAGAAAGATAAACGTTCAGTATTTATATACACAAAGACAGGTACCTACAAGTCTCTACTAAAAACAAAAGAAATTTTGGAAAAACTCCCTAATTATTTTATTCAAATTCATGCTTCCTATATTTTAAACCCCAAATACATCAAAGACTTTGATTCAAAAACAGTTACTATTTTACTAAATGGGACTGAAGAACACCTACTCCCAATTAGTAGAAAGTTTCAGTTTTCTTTTAAAGAAAAGTATTACAGCTATCTAAGTGAAAGGCATTTTTAATGTTAGTAGGATTACGAATAATCAGTATCTTGTACGATTTATTTCTAGCAAGTATGTTATTTTATAGACCATTCTCTAAAATCAATATGAAAAAGAAGCCTTTAATAGCCCTTTTTCTCATATTGATTTTTCATGGGGAACTCGTGTTCCTATTCTCTGAAAGTCGTATTTTTTTGGTCAGTAATCTCCTTCTAAACATTTTAGAATACTATCTAATCGGCCTCAATTTTGATTATCCTATTCGCCAGTCTTCCTTTTGGATTCTTTTACAAACTAGTCTAAGTTTGTTAGCAGGGGCTGTCCTAAACCAAGGAATCCAACTAATTTTACCTTTAGGGGAACTATCAAAAAATTTAGAAGCTATTAGTTTGTATCTCGGAATAAGTTTCTTCTTATCTACAGGAATAACTCTTATTTTACGAAAGCTTCTCCTATCCCATCAAAGGCTTCGTATTGCTACTTCTAAGGGAAACTGGCTTTATCAGTTTATCGTGCCTCTTTTATCTATTTTCTTTGCTTTTACAATATCTGCCATTCAAGGAGGGGTATTTGGAGCAGATTACCTGTCAATCTTTTCTCTCTCATCTCTCATTGTATTGACTCTTTCCTCTCTTTATTTCAATCTGTACCTTGCTCGTCAACAGCAGCAATATTACCAAAATCAATTGGAAAAAGAACAGCTACAGTTTCAAGTTCGAGAAATACAACAATCTCAAGAAGAGTATCAACGTCTCCAAAGCCTTCGGCATGACTTAAAAAATAAACATTTGACTCTTTTATCGCTTTTAGAGAAAAATCCTGAAGAGGCAAAAGATTATCTTTATTCATTAACAGATAGTATAGTAGGTGAACAAACTTTCTACTCTAAAAATCAAACTATTAATTTTTTACTTAATCAAAAACTACATCATTTAAAAGATGAGATAGAAATGGAAATTGATTGCTTTGTACCACAAGACTTATCTATTCAGCCAGATATTTTAGCTGTTATATTAGGAAACTGCCTAGACAATAGTATTGCAGCTTGTCTCAGACTACCAAATAAAGAAAGAAGCTTATCAATTAATATCCGTTACTTTCAACAAAATCTTTTTATCAATATTAGAAATAATTTTGATGAGAAAGAAAAATCTACTCGTAAGTCTCGTCAAAAAGATGGCTTGGGGTTGCGAAATATCGATGCTCTTGTTAAAGAATATCAAGGTAATATCAAACGCTTTATAAAAGATGGACAATATCAAATAGAGATTTTATTACCAATAAAAATAGGGACTATTCCGACTAAAGAACTTTAGGTAATTGATGAAAAATGAGTCATAATTAGGTAACGTAAATATTTGAGGTCAAAATCTATATTATATTTATTCATTAATAAACAGGTTGAGTAGCATTAGCTCAACCTGTTTTTTTCTATACTCGCATCTTTTTGACTTATGTATTATCTTACAATTTCGCAGCGGCTGCCTCATCTAGGATAAGAGTCACATCTGGATGATTTTGTAGGACACTAGCTGGGACTTCCTCTGTCACAGGACCCTTGACCATCTTGAAAATGGCATCTGCCTTCTTGTCACCATAGGCAAACAAAATAATCTTCTTGGCAGCCATAATGGAAGCAATCCCCATTGAAATAGCCTTTGTAGGGACTTGCTCACGACTGGCAAAGAAACGGCTATTGGCTTCAATGGTGCTGTCCGTCAAGTCAACCACATGGGTTTGACTATCAAAAGGCGTACCTGGCTCATTAAAACCAATATGCCCATTACTTCCGATTCCTAGGATTTGCAAGTCAATGGCATGTTGTGCCAAGACGTCATCGTAATCCTTAGCCGCCTGCTCCAAGTCCTCAGCCATGCCGTCAGGCAAGAAGCTCTCCTTAAATGGCTTAGCATCAAAGAGTCGAGCCTTCATAAAGGCATGGTAGCTCTGCTCATGGTCTGGTGCTAGTCCAACATATTCATCCAAATTGACGCTGTAAAGTTCTGAAAAATCCACGTCACTCTCAACCATCTCTTGGTAAAGGGCGATAGGGGAACTACCTGTCGCCAAGCCCAATGTTTGAGCACCTGCTGCAAGGCTCTCTTTAAGAAGATCAAAGGCAACTTGGCCTCCCTCAACTTGATTCTTAACTAAAATCTTTTTCATTCTATTCACCTCGATATTGGTATATACCATTTTCTTTATTATCTCTTTTTTTAACCTTTTTGTCAAGCGCTTTCACTCAACTCCTTTAATGACGGTCGTCCTATATCGTGCTATAATAAAAAGGCTGAACATTTTTAAACGAGGAAAGAAATGAATACAAACGATTTTGATTTTGAATTACCAGAGGAACTGATTGCCCAAACCCCATTGGAACAACGTGACGCCTCTAAACTCTTGGTCATTGATCCTGTAACCAAGGAAATGACTGATACCCACTTCGACCACATCATTGACCAGCTTAACCCTGGCGATGCCTTGGTCATGAACAATACGCGCGTGCTTCCTGCCCGTCTCTACGGTGAAAAGCCTGATACTCACGGCCATGTGGAATTTCTCCTTTTAAAAAATACCCAAGGGGATCAATGGGAAGTTTTAGCCAAACCAGCCAAACGCCTTAAAGTAGGTGCTAAAGTTAGTTTTGGTGATGGACGCTTGACCGCCACTGTGACTGAAGAACTAGATCACGGTGGCCGAATCGTAGAATTTAGCTACGACGGTATCTTCCTTGAGGTTTTGGAAAGCTTGGGTGAGATGCCATTGCCACCTTATATCCATGAAAAATTGGAAGACCGCGACCGTTACCAAACAGTCTATGCCAAGGAAAATGGCTCTGCCGCTGCACCAACAGCTGGCCTCCATTTCACACCTGAATTACTTCAAAAGATTGAAGCTAAAGGCGTAAAATTGGTCTACCTCACCCTCCACGTTGGACTGGGAACCTTCCGACCTGTTTCTGTCGATAATGTCGACGAACATGAAATGCACTCAGAATTTTACACCCTCAGCCAAGACGCTGCCGATACACTCAATAGTGTCAAAGCCGCTGGAGGGCGCATCATTGCAGTGGGAACAACCTCTATCCGAACACTGGAAACTATCGGCAATAAATACGATGGTCAACTCCAAGCCGACTCAGGCTGGACCAATATCTTTATCAAACCAGGCTACCAATTCACAGTCGTAGATGCCTTTTCAACCAACTTCCACCTTCCAAAATCAACCTTGGTCATGTTGGTTTCAGCCTTTGCTGGCCGTGAATTCGTCCTTGATGCCTATAAATACGCCGTACAAGAACGCTACCGCTTCTTCAGTTTCGGAGATGCCATGTTCGTCACACGACCTGCTGAGAAATAAATATTAATTTTGAGACTTCTCTCACTGGGGAAGTCTCTTTTATTGCTCGTTAAAATCAGCAAAAATCCACCAGTTATGAACTGATGGATTATTTTGTTTATTTCTCTGCAAACTGGCTATTATACAAATCGTAATAGAAGCCTTTATCTGCAAGAAGGGATTCATGGTTCCCTTGTTCGATGATTTGACCATCTTTAAGGACCAAAATCTTGTCTGCCTCTTGGATAGTTGACAGACGGTGAGCGATGACAAAGCTTGTTCGACCTTGCATAAGAGTCTTCATAGCTTTTTGAATCAAGAGTTCCAGACGGGTATCAACCGATGAGGTCGCCTCGTCCAAAATCAAGATTTTAGGATCAGCCAAAAGCGCACGCGCAATAGTCAAAAGTTGCTTTTGTCCTAGTGAGATGTTACTTGATTCCTGGTTCATTTCCATGTTGTAACCACCAGGTAGTGTACGGATAAAGTGGTCCACATTGGCTGCCTTAGCGGCTTCAACAATTTCCTCGTCAGTCGCATCAAGATTACCAAAGCGAAGATTTTCCTTGATAGTTCCTTCAAAGAGCCAAGCATCCTGAAGCACCATACCAAACTGTTTACGATAATCTTGACGTGATAAGTTACGGATATCATGACCGTCAACCGAGATAGACCCGGCAGTCACATCATAGAAACGCATGAGAAGATTGATAATCGTTGATTTTCCAGCACCGGTAGGACCGACAATGGCTACCATTTCGCCAGGATTAACCTCAAGATTAAAGTCACGAATCAAAGGTTTATCAGCCACATACTGGAAGTCCACATGCTTAAAGCTAACTTGACCAGTCAAGTCTCCCTCTAGCACTTCAGTAGCATCATTAGCCTCGTCTGGTTCATCCATCAGTTGGAAAATACGGTCCAAAGAAGATTTAGCACTTTGCAATTGTCCAGCCAACTGAGTCAAGTTCTGAATAGGTTGGTTAATCTGCCAAACGTACTGAACAAAGGCCTGCATATTACCAATCGTCAAGCGACCAGCCAAAACTTGCAGACCACCCAAAACAGCGACAATTAGATAAGTCAAGTCAGATAAACCGTTAAGAACTGGCATCATAAGTCCTGAAATGAAATTAGCCTTAAAGCCTACCTTCTGAAGGTCTTCCGTGATTTCTTTAAAATCGTCCAAGGATCTATCCTCACGCCCAAAAAGCTTAAGTACATTGAAGCCAGTCAGATTTTCCTGAACAAAACCGTTAAGAGTACCTAGGGCATCAGCCTGCTGCTTAAAGTAAGGTTGAGACTTACTCATAATGAAGCGAGCGCCAAAGTAAGTAATCGGAATAGTGACGACAACCACAGCTCCCAATTGAAGATTAAGGTAAAGCACTGTTCCAATAACTAAGACTAGAGTAAAGACGGCATTAACAATCTGCAAGAATGATTGCTGCAAGGCATTAGATACTGTCTCAACGTCACTAGTAAAGCGGCCCAAGAGGTCCCCAAATTGGTGCTTATCAAAGTATGACACTGAGGTACGATTGATTTTATCGGTCATCTCATTTCGCATATCTTGAACCGTTGCTTGCACAGCATTAGTCATGAAATAGTTGGAATAGTAGGCAGCCAACTCATAAATAAGACCACGCAAGAGATAAACAACCAGAACCAAACCAACATAGGATACATTGATATGGGCGCCTTCTACCCCCTTAATGATATCCAGCGTATTTTTGGTCAGCTCTGTAATAGCTAAACCAATGACTACGGGTTCAATGACACTCATGATGACACTAACAATTTTCAAGAAAATGGCTAGGTAAAGTGGGAAACGATAAGCCTGCAAGTATGACCAAAGACGGCCAAAACTTGAGGAATGATTTGTTTTCTTTTTATTATTCTTCATTTTGACCTCCTTCTAGTCTTCCGTAAGACTCTTTTGATTCAATTGTGAATTAGCAATTTCACGGTAAATGTCATTGCTTTCCATAAGCTCTTCATGACGGCCACGACCAACGATTTCACCTTCATCCAAAACAATGATTTGATCAGCATCCATGATAGTTCCCACACGTTGGGCTACAATCAGGACTGTCGCATCTTGAGTCACTTCTTTTAGACGACGGCGCAAGGTCGCATCAGTCTTGTAGTCCAAGGCAGAGAAGGAATCATCAAAGATATAAAGATCAGGACGTTTAACCACCGCACGTGCAATTGACAAACGCTGCTTCTGTCCACCAGAAAGGTTGCTACCACCCTCAGCCAAGTGAGAATCATAGCGTTCTTCCTTACTTTCGATAAATTCCTTGGCTTGAGCCACATCAGTAGCTTGATTCAATTCTTCATGACTGGCATTTTCCTTACCATAACGGATATTTTCACCGATAGTCCCTGTAAAGAGTAGGGCTTTTTGTGGAATAAAGCCAATCTTACGACGAAGAGCCTTAAGATTGTAGTCACGGACATCCACACCATCAACAAGAATGCGTCCAAGTGTTACATCATAAAAGCGTGGAATCAACTGTACAAGAGAGGATTTTCCTGAACCCGTTGATCCGATAAAGGCAATGGTTTCACCAGGTTTTGCCTTGAAAGAAATGTTGTGTAGGACAGGACTTTCAGTTTCACCAGGATAGGCAAAGGTCACATTGTCAAACTCCAAATATCCCTTAGTCTCGGTTTCTGTCACGCCATCTTCATTTGGATTGATAGAAATCGGCATGTCCATAATTTCCTGCAGACGTTCACTAGACACCGCCGTACGAGGATACATGGTAAAGAGATTGGCTAGGAAAAGGAAAGACAATAGTGCATGGAAGCTGTACTCAATAAAGGCAACCAAGTCACCGATAGCCAAACTTCCAGAGCCTAATGGCTCAAGAGCAAACCAAACAATGGCCACAATCATAGCGATGATGATTTGCACAAAAAGTGGCTCGGTCAAACCAGTCAATTTGAAAAGTTTATTTGAATTATCCGCATAGACAGCATTTTCAGAAGCGAACTTCTTCTCTTGAAAATCTTCTCTAGCGAAAGCTCTGATGACACGAAGTCCAGTCAGATTTTCACGAGCATACTGGTTAATCTTGTCGAGAGTTGCCTGTTGCTTTTCAGAAAGCGGACGCGTTTTTACCGCCACATACCAGACAACTACGGCTAGGAAAGGTAAGGAGATTGCCACAATCCAAGCCAAAGATGGACTTGTCGTCAAAATCAAAAAGACACTGGAAACCATCATCAAAGGAGTGATAACCCCTAGCTTAAGAACCTGATCCGCAAACTGCATAAGCACAAAAGCATCTGATGTAATACGAGTCACCAAAGAGGATACCCCTATCTGCTCATACTCGTGGTGGGAATACTCCTGAAGCTTAGCATAAATGTCATTACGCATGACCTGCACCATAGTAGTGGTCAACTTTCCAACCGCATAGGACAGAAGTATACGACCAACAATCCCAGTCAAAACTACACCAAACATGACCCAAGCATAAGCGTAAAGCTTATCAACATCACCACGGTTTATTCCCTCATCAATCATTCTGGCAAGAACCGTCGGCAGACCTAAGTTAGCAATAACAAATAAAATAGCCGCCGTAAAATTCATTGCTAGCCACTTAGGATAACGCCTGAGATAAGACCAAATATAAGCCATAAATTTCTCCTTTTCTTTTTTGCATTTACCATGCCTTTAGGATTTTTATAGTTATTTACAACCACTAAAGCCGAAAAAGGCACAGAAAAAGGGCGTGACAAGCACGCACATTACCTACATTCTAACAAATGAAAATATTAAAAGCAATAGAAAAAACCAGAGCTGATGCCCTGGTTTTCTTTATTAAGCGACTTGATATGTTCACGGATAAAAAGAGGTTCACCAAGTTCCTGCTCCAAATCTTTTAACTGACGACTGAGTGTCGGCTGAGTAATCATCAGCTTCTCAGCTGCCTAGGAGATACTCCCCTCCTCAGCAATAGTAATAAAATAACGAAGCACTCTTAACTCCATGCCATCCTCCTAATTTTCCTCATAAGATTTAAACGGTTGATTCTTCTCAGGATATCGGTCTGGTGTAATGGCGAGTCCCATTTGCTCTTTTTCGTGATATAACTCTTTCATAAGCGACCACATCATCAACACTAGTACTATAGAAAATGGAAAAGCGACAATAATGAGCGTATTTTGTAAAGCTGTCAATCCACCAGAAAACATGAGTGCAATAGCAATCAAGGCCAGCATGACACCCCAAATCACCTTTTTACGATTACTTGGATTTAGATTGCCATCTTCAGACAACATGGCCAAAACATAGGTGGCAGAATCCGCCGAGGTCACAAAGAAGGTTAAAACTAAAATAATTGCCAGGAGTGAAAGGACACTTCCCAGAGGATATTCATTAAAAGAGGCAAAAAGAATTTCTTCTGTGGCAAAACGTATCAAATTAACCCCCGAATCTTGTAGTGAAGTAGATAAGGTACCAAAAGCAGAAAACCAGATAAAACTAAGGACTGTTGGTGCCAAAAGCACTACTGTCAAAAATTCGCGAATAGTCCGACCTTTTGAGATACGGGCAATAAAGACGCCCACAAAAGGTGACCAGGAAATCCACCATGCCCAGTAAAAAATGGTCCATTGGTTAATCCAAGCCCGCTTGGTCTCATCAAAAGCCGCCGCCCGAAAACTCATACGGAAGAAGTTTTGAAAATAAAGGCCGATAGAGTCTGTCATGGTGTCAAATATCTTAACCGTTGGCCCCAAAACTATGACTCCAGCAAGCAAGACAATAGCTAAAATCAAGTTTGTATTAGATAGGATTTTAACACCCTTTCCTAAACCTGATAAGGCAGAAATAAGAAAAAGAATTGTCGCAATGATGATAATGATGACTTGCACAAGACTATTATTAGGAATACCAAAGACATAGGAGAGACCACCATTGATTTGTGAGGCACCAAAGCCGAGCGTTGTCGCTACCCCAATCACTGTCGCAATAATGGTGATGGTATCGATAATGGTTGCTATTGGTCCGTCCGCATATTTTCCAAAAAGAGGCTTAAAGACGACTGAGAGCTGATATTTCTCCCGTTTACGAAAGCCAAAATAAGCCAAAGACAATCCCACCAGGGCATAGACCGCCCAAGCATGAAATCCCCAGTGAAAAAAAGTAAAACGAAAAGCATCTGCGAGAGCATCCGCACTGCCTATTTCTGCATTGGGCGTCGAGATAGCAAAGTGACTCAAAGGCTCTGCTGTCCCATAAAAGACCAGACCAATCCCCATTCCAGCAGAAAACATCATAGCAATCCATGACGTCGTCGAATGCTCTGGCCGACTCGTGGGATTACCCAAGCGAATCTGCCCTATCGGACTTACAATTAAAAAGACACAAAAAATTAAAATCCCCGTAACCAATAACAAGTAAAACCAGCCAACACTAGTTGTTAAGAGATTTTTTAAGTAAAAACTAATATTTTGAAACTGCTGGGGAACAAAGAGCCCTAACAAGACTAAAATAAATATGATGACGAGTGAAAGCTGAAAAACTTTTGTTATTTTAGAATGCTTCACCATTTTACCTCCTTATGTGTTCTTAGTTATAGAAAGTTTTTGAGAAAACTTAAAATTCTATATGGCTTCATTGTAACACAATTGTTTAATTTATACATATAACAACCGAATACATCAAATCAGATTAAACCTGTTTGTTCCATTTCATTTACCAGTTGAGTTGCTTTTAGATTATCAACTCCCATGATGGTCATGATATGGCTCTTCACGATTTGACGTGATGACTGTTCTTCCTTTTGCATAATTACCTCCGAAACGCAAAAAAAGGGTAGACAATCTAGTATCTACCCCCGAAAGTTTATTAAAACAAAAAACTGCCAAAGAATTTTTGGCAGGATTTTTGGCAGGAAACCAAATTAATTTATCAGTTTCTCATAATCGCTTATCGCAATAAAAAACCAGAGCTTATGCCCTGGTTTTCTTTATTAAGCGACTTGAGTCGTTACCTTATTATTTAAGAGTAACTGAAGCTCCAGCTTCTTCAAGTTTAGCTTTGATTTCTTCAGCTTCAGCTGCAGCAACACCTTCTTTAATAACTGATGGTGCACCGTCAACGATAGCTTTAGCTTCTTTAAGACCTTCGCCTGTGATTTCACGTACAACTTTGATAACGCCAACTTTTTTGTCGCCTGCAGATGTCAATTCAACGTCGAATGAATCTTTAGCAGCACCAGCGTCAGCAGCACCAGCTGCAGCAGCAGCTACAGGAGCAGCAGCAGTTACGCCAAACTCTTCTTCGATAGCTTTTACAAGGTCGTTCAATTCAAGGATTGAAGCTTCTTTAATTTCAGCAATAATGTTTTCAATGTTCAATGCCATTGTGATTTCCTCCAAATGTGTTTTTTAATATAGTGTTTTAAACGTAGCTTAGGCTACGAGTTGTGAAGATGGGCTTATGCAGCACCGTCTTCTTTGCTTTCTGCAACCGCTTTGACAGCGTATGCAACGTTGCGCACTGGCGCTTGAAGTACAGAAAGGAGCATAGAAAGCATACCTTCTTTGTTTGGAAGTGATGCAAGAGCGTTGATTTCTTCGACTGAAGTGAACGCACCGTCAACAACACCACCTTTGATTTCAAGAGCTTCTGCGTCTTTAGCAAATTCGCTAATAACTTTTGCTGGTGCGATAACATCTTCGTTTGAGAATGCTACTGCAGATGGACCAACGAAAAGTTCTTTAAGGTCTTCAAGACCTGCTTCTTCAGCTGCACGGCTCAAGATAGAGTTTTTGATAACTTTAAATTCAACGCCTGATTCACGAAGATTACGACGAAGAACTGTATCTTGGTCAACTGTAAGTCCACGAGAGTCAACAACAACGATAGATGCTGCTGCTTTCATTTTCTCAGCGACGATAGCAACCTGTTCAGCTTTCTTAGCAATAATAGCTTCACTCATTAGTAGTTTTACCTCCGTTTTTATTTTTGGGCTAGGCACAAAAAAATCGTACCTAAACCTAGACACGAAAGTACAATACGTTACAAAAAAATAGTTACGTTTTGTGCCTCGGTTGGATGTTTACGAGTCTTGCTCCCCAACTGTCTTAGGTCAGTTTTTTCAAACCTTATTTATAATATCATGACCTAAATCAGACGTCAAGAAAAAAATGCAATTTTTTTATTTTTTTCTCTATCTTTTTTCGAAGACCTTAAAACCTCTCAAAATCTAAAGATTTCAAGAGGTTATTTCTAATCATATCTAAGAGCTTCGATAGGATCGAGTTTCGAAGCCTTATTCGCTGGTAGGAGACCAAAGATAATCCCTACAGCTGCTGAGAAGGCTATGCTTCCCATGGCTACACCAAGAGAAACTGTCGCTTTAAGGTCCATGGCATTCCCAATTGGTCCAACGACTAGGGCTGCAAAGCCTAGCCCAATCAAACCTCCCAGAATGGTCAGAACCATCGACTCAATCAAAAACTGGGTCAAGATTTTACGACGTGTAGCACCTAAAGCCTTACGAAGACCAATCTCTCGTGTCCGCTCAGTTACCGAAACTAACATGATGTTCATAACACCGATTCCGCCAACTAATAATGAAATCCCAGCAATAGCTCCGACAACGGTGGTAATGGTTCCAAAGATCGTGTTCACCTGATCTAGGGCCGAACTCATATCTGCTGCCTTATATTCTCCATTGTCATCTTGGGCCAACTGGGTCAAGCGTTTAGCAGCATCCTTAGCAACGCTACTACTATTTTTCACATCGGTCACATGGAAAAAAATCTGGCCAATAGCATCAGTGTTATTTTCAGCCGCTAACTGGGTATTGGCAACAAGAGCTGTTCCAATTTCACCATAAGCACCGATTGCTGTGTCTTTATTCTTATAAACACCAATCACACGATAATCATTGTTCCCAATAGTAACCACTTGGTTAAGGGCATCCCCATTCGTCTCAAAGAGTTTTTTAGCCACCATCTGATCAATGACAATAACTCGTGAAAAGTTTTTATAATCATTGTCTTGCAAGGAACGTCCTGTCAACATCTCTAACTTTTTAGCTTTAAAGTAGCCCTGACTGGCACCTGTGATATTAACATTCTTAACAGTCTTTTTTTGGAGGGAGATCGAGGACGTTAGGCTGTTGGTCACAAAATAACTATCGATACCTGGCGTCTGCTTAGCCACTTGCTCTAACCAAACTTCTTTAACCGGTTTGGTAGGTTGTGCCAAATCTGCATAAGCAGGATCTAGCTCCTCACCCTTGGCTTCATAGTAGACTTGAACTGTATCCTTGTCACCAGTCACACTATCGGTAACACTCTGACGCATTCCATTTCCTAGCCCCATGATAAGTACTACCGCAGCAACACCAATGATGATTCCCAACATGGTCAGGAAGGACCTCATCTTGTGTGAACGGATAGAACTAAGAGCAAATTTCCAATTTTCCATTCTTACCTCCTAGTCAATCCGAACGCTATCAGTCGTATCCTGGGTAATTTCCCCATCGCGGATGACAATCTTACGTCGGGCATAGTCCGCAATCTCTGGCTCATGAGTAACCATGATGATAGTCTTTCCTTCACGGTTTAGCTGGGTTAAGAGCTCCATAATCTGCATCCCTGTCTTGGTATCAAGAGCACCCGTAGGCTCATCCGCCAAAATGATTGCGGGATCGTTAGACAGTGCACGCGCAATGGCAACCCTCTGCTTCTGTCCACCAGACAGCTCCGATGGTAAGTGATGGCTACGGTCTGACAAGCCAACTTTTTCCAAGAATTGTTGTGCCCTTTGCTTACGTTCACGTGGAGATTTCCCTGCATAAATCAAAGGAAGCTCTACGTTCTTTTGGGCACTTAACTTTGGCAAGAGAAAAAACTGTTGAAAGATAAAGCCAATCTGGTCATTTCTTACCTTGGCCAAGCGATTTTCAGAGAGATCAGCCACATCCTCGTCCTCGAGTTGATAGGAACCTGTAGTCGGTTGATCAAGAAGACCGATAATATTCATGAGCGTTGATTTCCCTGATCCAGAAGGGCCCATGATTGCCACGAAGTCCCCTTCTTCAACTGACAAGTCAATACCCTTGAGGACCTGCAGGGACTCTTGACCATTTTTGAAAGACTTGGTGATCCCCTTTAAAACCATAAGAGCTGGCTTAGTCACTAGACTTCACCTCTTCTCCACTAGTGTCTTTTGATTGTTTGCTATCAGCATCCGTCACATCCTTTAGGGTTTCGCCATCCTTAAAGGATTTATCTGCCTTGGTGATAACTTTTTGACCTTCTTTAAGTCCTGAAGCAATTTCCTGTTGCTTGGCATCCGCATTGCCAAGTTTGACCTTGACTTGCTTGATTTTCTGAGTCTTATCATCGTAAACCCAGACATAGTTGTCAGAGCCTTTCTTAGTCACAGCAGTTACAGGAACCAACAAGGCATCATCATCTTTGGTCACTTCAAGTGATACATTAAAACCTTGCTTCAGTTTTCCGATTGGACTGGTCAATTGAACCTTGTATTCATACTGAGAACCTGATTGACCTGAGTTGCCAGATGTCCCCGTTGACTGGTTGGCATTTTGCTTAGGATAATTGGAAACGTAGCTGACTTTACCTGTCCAAGTTTGGTCTGGGTAGACCTTGGAAGTAATTTTGACCTTTTGACCTACTGAAATATTTGGAATGTCATATTCCGTTAATGTCCCTTGAATTTCGAATTGGCCTTCACTGGTTACATGAACTAGGGTCTGGCTCTCTTTTGAAGCAGGATCCACAGAGTCCGCAACTTCTACGACTGTTCCATTAGTATCTGAAACAATGACTGTTTGGTTGAGGACGTCTTGTGCCTTTTCTAGCTCTGATGCTGCGTTGGCAACGGCATCATTATAATCTTGCAAGGTTTGGTAATTACTTGCTTCGGTTTGCTGACGCTGTTGAGGACTAATGGTAGTCGTTGAATCATCCTCATCCGAATCACTACTTGTTTGTGCCGAAGCCGCAGGAGCTGTCCCATACTGTTGGAAATAATTACGGTCACGAACTGCCTTATTATAAGCACGGCTAGCCGTATCATAAGCCGCTTGGGCTGAGGTGCTGTCATATTGGACCAATTGCTGACCAACGCTAACTTCCTCACCAACAGAGACTGTCACAGTGGCATTGCGTCCAATGGTATTGTCAAAATAAACGTACTGTTCCGACTGAGCCTTCACCATGCCAGTCAGAAGGGTGGACGAGGCCAACTGCCCCTTGGTTACCTTACTTGCTGTAGGGGACTCGGAAGCCTTATCATCTTTGCCACCACCTGCAAAAAGGTTAAATCCTAGGACCAAAAGGACAAGGAAGCCAATTCCTCCAATAATCCAAACTCTTTTTTTATTTTTAAATAACTTTGGACTGATTTTCTTTCGCATAAGTCTCTCTTTTCTTTTGTATTGTATAAATAAAACAATTGTAATACTTTTAACTTTCTGTGTCAATGGCCTTCGCTTAAATCCATGACACCATAGTGCAGCTTTTGATTGGGCCGAACCTGGCGTTCAAAACCAAGTTCTTCAAAAACGGTATCTCGAAAATGTGCCTTGATGATAATTTTTTCCCGTGCAACACGTTTAGCTTCTTTTAGCCATTCTTCTGTCAGACGGCTACCATTGGCCAGAGGCTTGATAGCCTCTAGATTTTCCGATTCCTTGATGATCTCTGAAAACATAGGATCGGCATAGATGATATCAAAGGAATTGTCAGCTTGAGCCTTCAAAAAAGACAAGCTATCGCTCTTAATAGCTTTAATAGAACGCATGGCCTTTTCAAGCTGCTTATCATCCGTCTGATAAGAGGCAAGACCACGAGAAACCACCTGAAAAATCACATCTTGACTCTCAAGGGCAGTCACCTGATTTCCCGCTGCTGCCATCACTAGGCTATCAGAAGCCAGACCCATGGTCGTGTCAAGAATAGCCTTGGGAGACTTACCTAAAAGACTGACTAAAGCGTCATGGGGGGCCTTAATCCTGAGAGCAGCCGTATCTGGATGGAAGGTCAACTCACTAGCATCCGAATTGATAAAAGACAGTCTGTCTTTATATAGGAGATAGAAAGGTCCAAAGCGCTCTAAACATTTTGCCAAGGACAACTTGCGACGAGGCTGGTAGTCAGCTCCTAACTCGTGAGCTAGTTCTTGGGCACGCGCAATCAAGGTCTCGTTTTCACGTAAAGATGTCGTAATAATCATGTTTCTAGTATAGCAGAATCTTAGAAAACAAAACCATGGTCTTAGCTTTCATTTTTAACTTGTTAGCTTACATTTGTGTAAGAAAAAGCCCCAGCAAGGCTGAGATTCAGAACATAATTAAACTATTTTTAAATATGAAATAGATTTTGCGAACCTAGTCAGCTTAGACCGAGACTTTTGGCAGTGATGAAAACGTCTGAAACTAATCGTTTCAGGCGTTCGGAAGTTTTGAGACGTTCGGCTCAAAACTTAGTCATGGAACTTCGCAGAAGATCGCTGACGTCCGCCATCACCCAAGAAAAGTCTCAAAAGAAAGTTTTGTCTTCACTAAAAAAGCCCCAGCAAGGCTGAGACTCTGTTTTAAAATTAGATAGCTTCTGTTGTAAAGCTACGGCTTTCAAGCACACGCACCATGGCATCTGCTGTATCAAGCGCTGTGAAGAGTGGAATTCCAGCTTCAATAGCTGAGCTACGGATAGCTGCTCCATCTTCGTCATAAGTACGTTTATTACCAACCGTATTGATAATAGCTTGCGCTTTACCTGTACGAACAAGGGCTGGAATGTCGTTGTCGTCATTTTCACCTAATTTGTTAACAAGCGTTGCGTGAACTCCATGTTCATTCAAGAACTTAGCTGTTCCTTCAGTGGCGTAGATACCGTAACCGATAGCATCGAAACGACGAGCCAAATCAAGGGCTTCTTCTTTGGTATCGTCATGAATAGTAAAGATGACATTACCAAAGGTTGGCAAGTGGAGATAAGAAGCTTCAAAGGCTTTATAGAGGGCTTTTTCAAGAGTCGCATCTGTACCCATAACTTCACCAGTTGATTTCATTTCAGGTCCAAGGAGACTATCTACCTTAGCCAATTTTGTGAATGAGAAGACTGGTGCTTTAACATGGACATGCTTGCTTTCTGGGTAAAGACCATCTTTGTAACCTTGTTCAGCCAATGATTTACCAAGAATCAAGTTTGTAGCAACTTGTGCCATTGGGATATCAGTCACTTTAGACAAGAATGGTACCGTACGGCTGGCACGTGGGTTAACCTCGATAACATAGACAGTTTCGTCCTTAATAACGAACTGAATGTTCATCATACCAATACAGTTAAGACCGATAGCCAAGCGTTTAGTGTAATCAGCGATAGTCTCTTGGATTTTCTTAGAGAGAGTTTGTGGAGGGTAAACTGCCATTGAGTCCCCTGAGTGAACCCCTGCACGTTCGATGTGTTCCATAATACCTGGAATCAAGACATCCTTACCATCAGAGATGGCATCCACTTCACACTCACGTCCAATGATATAGCTATCAACAAGGACTGGGTGGTCTGGACTTGCCTTAACGGCTGTACGCATGTAAGAACGAAGGTCATCTTCATTTTCAACGATTTCCATGGCACGCCCACCCAAAACGTATGATGGACGAACAAGAACTGGGAAGCCAATCTTACGAGCTGCTTCAACCGCTTCTTCTTCATTTGTCGCTGTTTGTCCTGGTGGTTGTGGGATATCGAGGTCTTTAAGGGCTTGTTCAAAAAGGTCACGGTCTTCGGCACGGTCAAGGTCAGCAACCTGTGTACCCAAGATTTTCACACCAGCTTTAGACAATGGCTCTGCCAAGTTGATGGCTGTTTGACCACCAAACTGAACCACGACACCCTTAGGTTGTTCCAATTCGATAACGTTCATCACGTCTTCGAAGGTCAATGGTTCGAAGTAAAGTTTATCTGAAACTGAGAAGTCTGTTGAAACCGTCTCAGGGTTAGAGTTCATGATGATGGCTTCGTAACCTGCAGCCTGGATAGCTTTCACAGAGTGAACTGTCGCATAGTCGAACTCAACCCCTTGTCCGATACGGATAGGGCCTGAACCAAGAACGATGACAGATTCTTTATCAGATTTGATTGATTCATTTTCCCACTCGTAAGTTGAGTAGAAATATGGTGTTGATGACTCGAACTCAGCCGCACAGGTATCAACCATCTTGTAAACAGGAACAATGTTATTTTCCAAACGTGTCGCACGAACTTGGTCGGCTGTTTGATTCCAAAGATTAGCAATCTTACGATCAGAGAAACCGTTACGTTTAGCTTCTTTCAGAACATCAACATCGCCTACGTGAGTAGCCAATTCTTGTTCCAATTCAAAGAGATGGAGCAATTTGTCGAGGAAGAAGATATCAATCTTAGTCAACTCTGACAATTCTTCAATAGTATAACCACGACGGATGGCTTCAGAAAGGTAGAAGAGACGGTCGTCTTGAGCTTTGACAATCTTTTCAACCAAAGCATCGTCTGTGACGTCCGCAAGCTCAGGCATTTCATTGTGGTAAACACCGATTTCAAGTGAACGGCAGGCTTTAAGAAGTGACTCTTCGATGTTACGACCGATAGCCATAACTTCACCTGTGGCTTTCATTTGTGTACCAAGGCGACGTTCACCGTGTTCAAATTTATCAAATGGGAAACGTGGAATCTTAGCAACCACATAGTCAAGAGCTGGTTCAAACATGGCATACGTTGTACCAGTGACTGGGTTAATCATTTCATCAAGTGTCAAACCAACAGCGATCTTGGCTGCCAATTTGGCGATTGGGTAACCAGTTGCTTTTGAGGCAAGGGCTGATGAACGTGAGACACGTGGGTTTACTTCGATAACATAGTACTTGAAGCTATTAGGGTCAAGAGCCAACTGTACATTACAGCCACCCTCAATTTTAAGGGCACGGATAATCTTCAAGCTGGCATCACGAAGCATTTGGTTTTCAATATCTGACAAGGTTTGCGTTGGGGCAAATACGATTGAGTCCCCTGTGTGGATACCAACTGGGTCAAAGTTTTCCATGTTACATACCACAAGAGCATTGTCTGCGGCATCACGCATAACTTCGTATTCGATTTCCTTGAAACCAGCGATAGAACGTTCAATCAAACATTGTGTTACTGGTGACAATTTCAAGCCATTTTCAGCGATTTCACGAAGTTCTTCTTCGTTGGCACACATACCACCACCAGTACCACCAAGGGTAAAGGCAGGACGTACGATAACTGGATAACCAATTTCTGTCGCAAAGGCAACTGCTTCTTCAACCGTATTGACGATTTCAGATTCTGGAATTGGTTGTTCCAAATCTTCCATCAATTGTTTGAAGAGGTCACGGTCTTCGGCTTGGTCGATGGCAGACAATTTTGTTCCCAAAAGCTCTACTCCAAGCTCTTCAAGAATACCAGCTTTTGACAATTCCATTGCCATGTTCAAACCAGTTTGTCCACCAAGTGTTGGCAAGAGAGCATCAGGACGCTCTTTACGAAGAATACGTGTGACAAATTCAAGCGTAATTGGTTCAATGTAAACCTTATCTGCGATTTCTTTATCAGTCATGATTGTCGCAGGGTTAGAGTTAACAAGGACAACACTGTAACCTTCTTCTTTCAAGGCCAAGCAGGCTTGCGTACCAGCGTAGTCGAACTCAGCAGCCTGACCAATGATGATAGGACCAGACCCGATAACCATAATTTTTTTAATATCAGAACGTTTAGGCATAATTTATGATACAAAGCCCGTTAAGGACCCAGTGAAAATAGGAAACGTGACGACGACGCTTAAGCGTCTAGTCACCGTTTATCTTTTTCACACAGTCCTTAGGGCGTGTTCACTTTCGTGAACCTGTATCTTCTCCTTTCTATTTGACAACTCTCTGGTTGTCATTAAATAAGGTAGTAGACTGGGGTGAACAAGAGTCACACCCCACTATAGTCACTAGACAGTTGCAATTAACGACGTGCTTTTTCAGCTTGGAAAGCATCAATCAATTCCAAGAACTCATCAAAGAGATAGCTAGCATCGTGTGGACCAGGTGCTGCATCTGGGTGGAATTGCACTGAGAATGCAGGGAAGTCACGGTGACGAACACCTTCAACTGACTTATCGTTAATTTCTTCGTGTGTTACCATGAGGCAATCTGGAAGTGACTCACGGTCAATGGCATAACCATGGTTTTGGCTTGTAAAATCAACACGACCAGTCGCAATTTCACGAACCGCATGGTTAAATCCACGGTGACCGAACTTCATCTTGTAGGCCTTGGCACCATTAGCCAAACTAAACAATTGGTGACCCATACAAATACCAAAGATTGGAATTTTACCTTGGATGCCGCGAATCATATCAAGTGCATATGGTACATCTTCAGGGTTACCTGGACCATTTGACAACATCACACCATCTGGATTAAGGTGGAGAATTTCTTCAGCAGTGATATCATGTGGCACAACAGTCACGTTACAATCACGTTTTGAAAACTCACGCAAGATAGAGTGCTTGAGACCAAAGTCAACCAAAACGATATTTTTACCAACACCTGGTGCTGGGTAAGCTGTCTTAGTTGATACCTGCTCAATATTGTTGGTTGGCAAAACAGTCGCACGCAATTGATCTTGCAAGTGCTCAATACTGTCACCAGGGCTGGCCAAAGTGGCTTTCATAGTACCGTGTTGACGGATAATCTTAGTCAAGGCACGTGTATCAATACCAGAGATACCAGGGATGTTTTTCGCTTTCAAAAACTCATCCAAGGTCATTTGGTTACGCCAGTTGCTGGCACGACGGCTGGCCTCTGACACAACGACACCCTTAGTCGTTGGCTTAATTGACTCATAGTCGTCACGGTTAACACCATAGTTACCAACAAGTGGATAAGTAAAAGTCAAAATTTGACCATTGTAAGACTGGTCTGTGATAGATTCTTGATAACCTGTCATACCAGTATTAAAGACGATTTCACCCGTCACATCCACATCAGCACCGAAGGCCTGACCTTCAAAAATAGTGCCGTCTTCCAAAATAAGTAAACGTTTTGCCATTATAGTAAATTGTTCCTTTCACTAAGATACAAAGGGCGTTAAAATCTGAATGAAAAGCAAATCTGACAGAGAAGCTCTAGCCTCTAAGAAGATATGTCTCTTTTCAAAGATTTAGCCCATGTTCTTTTTCGTCTGATTCTCTCAGGAATCGGTTAACGTTGTTTACGCTTTGCCATTTAAAATAGCTTCAATAATTGCCATACGGACAAAGACCCCGTTTTGCATCTGAGCAACGATACGAGCCTTAGGCGCCTCAACCAGGCTATCAGCAATCTCCACATCACGATTAACCGGAGCAGGGTGCATGATAATCGCCTGATCAGCTAACTTGGCATAACGTTCTTCAGTCAAACCATAGAGAGCATGGTAGTCTTCTTTTGAAAATCCTTTATCATCCCCATGACGCTCGTGCTGAACACGAAGCAACATGAGAACATCCAAGTCCTCAATGACATCGTCAATGGACACATGCTGACCATAAACATCAAACTCATTCGAGTACCACTCTGCCGGACCAGCAAAATAAAGCTGAGCACCCAAACGCTTGAGAATCTGCATATTTGACTTAGCGACACGCGAATGCGTAATGTCACCTGCAATGCAAATCTTAAGATTTTCAAAGGTTCCGAACTCTTCGTAAATGGTCATCAAGTCAAGCAAACACTGACTTGGGTGTTGCCCTGAACCATCACCACCATTGACAATAGAGGTCTGAATAGTTCTACTATCAATCAACTGCTTGTAATAATCGACTTCCGAGTGGCGGACCACACAGATGTCAACGCCCAAAGCAGACATGGTTAAGATCGTATCATAGAGGGTCTCACCCTTGTTCACCGAGCTAGTTCCAGCATCGAACTCAATCACATCCAGGCCAAGTTTTTTCTCAGCCACTTCAAAGGACTTATGTGTTCGTGTTGAATTTTCAAAAAAGAGATTGGCAGCGAAATACTGTCGATCCAGCTGGAAATCAGCTCTGCCATTTTTAAAATCTCCACCTCGACGAATCAGGCCCAAGACCTCTTCATTCGTGAGGGTTTCCATTGTCACCAAATGTTTCAGTGACACTTTTCCATCTGCAATCGCCATAGTTTTTCCTTTTAAATTGATTGACTAATCTTTACTACCTTTTTTAGGATCTGGCAAGATTTGATAGAGCAAGATACCAAGAATGGTTGAACTTGCCACACCCGTGATTTGAAGACCACCAAGGTCAATCATCAAACCACCGATACCAGATACCAAGATAACACTAGCAATCAAGAGATTCTTTTTATTATCAAAATCAATCTTATGTTCAACTAAAATTTTCAAACCGCTAGCAGCGATAACTCCAAAGAGGGCAATAGATAATCCGCCCAATACAGGAGTTGGAATAGAATGCAAGAGTGCTGATAGCTTACCAATAAAGCTCATCAAGACCGCAATCACTGCTGCGCCCGCAATAACGTAAACTGAGTAGACCTTACTGAGGGCCATAACCCCAATATTTTCACCATAAGAAGTTACCGGAGGAGCTCCAAAGAAACCAGCGATAATCTGTGCCAAACCATCACCAGTAAGGGTGTGGTCGAGTCCTGGATCTTTGAAGTAATCACGCTCAGTCAAACTGTTTAGAACCATGACGTGACCAAAGTGTTCGGTCATCGTCACAAAGGCAATCGGAGCCATGGTCAAAATCGCACTTGGATAGAGCTTAAAGCTATAATCCACAAATGGAATATCAAAGTTTGGAACTTGAATCCAATGCGCCGCAGCTACCTCTGAGAAATTGATAAAACTATGTCCTGTCAGCAAACCAAGAACCGCTGAGAAAATATAGCCCACAACTAAACCAAGCAAAATTGGGATGACACCGACAATCTTCTTGCCATACATGTTAAAGAGGATAACCGCAAAGAGGGTCACCATCGAAATCAATAGAGCATAGATACTATAGCTTTTATTTAAAGTTGTCGCATCATTGACTGCATTAGCCGCAAGGTTCAAACCAATCACCATGATAATTGGACCAACCACGATTGGTGGAAGGACCTTATCAATCCAGTCTTTACCCGCATACTTAACAATCAGAGCCACAAGCAAGTAAACTAAACCACCAGCCATGGCACCTTGAGCGACCGCTGCAATCCCATCAGTCTTCATAAGTGTCTGCATAGCCGCAATATAGGCAAAGCTAGACCCCATGTAAGCTGGAATTTTGTACTTGGTCACCGTCAAGTGAGCCAAAGTTCCCAAACCAGATGAGAAAAGAGCAATAGCGGGATCAATCCCAACCAAAATCGGCACAAGCACCGTCGCACCAAACATGGCAAACAAGTGCTGGAATGACAAACCAACCAATAAACCAGGTTTTGGCATATCATTCACATCATATTTTACGTTATTCACGATATCAAAGGACTCCTTAAAATTAAGATACAAAGGGCGTATAAAGAGCAAAGTAAAATTAGGAAATCCGACGCAGAAGCTTTAGCTTCTAGGAAGATTTATCTATTTTACACAGCTCTTAGCCCGTGTTCAGTTAAGTAAGATACAAAAGGCGTTTAAGCCTATCCGTCAGTCAACTTAGCTTGGATCGATAATGTTGACGCTATCTTTGCCATCAACTTCTGCGACCAAAACTTCAATTTCTTCTGACTCACTAGTTGGGATATTTTTACCAACATAGTCCGCACGGATTGGCAATTCACGGTGACCACGGTCAACCAAAACAGCCAAACCAACACGCGCCGGACGCCCATGGCTAACGATATTATCAATAGCTGCACGAATCGTACGACCTGTGTAAAGCACATCATCCACAAGGATAACATCTGTACCATCAATTTCAATAGGGAAAACAGATGTGTCTTGCTCAGCCTTAACATCATCACGGAAAGCCTTAGTGTCAAGCTCAATCAATGGCACATCAAGGTTTTCCAACTGTTTCAAGCGCTCTTGGATACGCTGTGCAATATAGACACCACGTGTCTTAATACCAGCCAAGACAATCTTGTCGAGATTTTTGTTACGCTCAATAATCTCATAAGTGATACGTGTAATGGCACGTTTCATGGTTACGTCATCGACGATCTCTTTTTTCTTCATAAAAAGAACCTTTCTAAATACAAAAAAATCCCCTCGAAAACAAGGAGATACACAAAAATATGAGTACAGTTCACCCGTACACTTCTCATGGCTCCTTGCCTGCCTCTCTGGACAGTGATTAAAGGACTTATTTAATTAGGTAAATTATAGCAAATTTCAGACTCTTTTACAAGAAAAAAACGGACGCCCCTCCCAAGAAAGACTATCCGTTTAATAACTATTAAGCTTCTCTCAACTTCTCCAAGGTTTCCTTGAAAATAGCAGGTTCTTCCGCTGTAAATTCGACCAATTCTCCAGTCGTAGGATGCGTGAAACCAAGGGTCTTAGCATGTAGAAATTGGCCATGGCCCTTGAGGGTCTTGCGTGGCCCGTAAAGAGGATCTCCCGCCACCGGGTGACCGATATAAGCCATGTGCACACGAATCTGGTGTGTGCGACCTGTTTCCAGCTGCAACTCTACCAAGGTATAGTTACCAAAACGTTCAAGAACGGTAAATCGTGTTACTGCAGGTTTTCCTTTAGCTGTGACTGCCTGCTTCTTGCGGTCCTTGTCTGAACGCCCAATAGGAGCCTCAATCACGCCTCGATCGTTAGGTAGATTGCCATGCACGATAGCCACATACTTACGAAGGGACTTCTTATCCTTAAGTTCAGCCGCCAAAGCATTGTGAGCCTTATCATTCTTAGCAATCATAAGGAGTCCAGACGTATCCTTGTCGATACGGTGGACAATCCCTGGACGAACCACACCATTGATAGACGAGAGGTCCTTGACATGATACATTAGGGCATTGACCAAGGTACCAGACGTGTGACCAGCTGATGGATGGACAACCATGCCTTGAGGCTTGTTGACCACTGCCACATCCGCATCTTCGTAGATAATATCCAAAGGAATATCTTCAGCCTTGTATTCCAAGACCTCTTCTTCTGGCAATTCATAGGTGATGACATCACCCTCTTTAACCGCATACTTGGCCTTTGCCGACTTACCATTAACCAAGACCGTTCCAGCCTTAATCGCTTCATTGGCCTGACTACGTGACAATTCTGTCAAATCTGCCAAAGCCTTGTCCAGACGGTTTCCCGCCTCTTTAATGATGACTTCCATTTTCCTCTTTCCATAAGATTAAAATCAAGAGCAGCACGCCTACCGTTAGGTAGGAGTCTGCCACGTTAAATATTGCAAAATCAATAAAATCAAGCTGAACCATATCAACTACGTAACCCAAGTGCACACGGTCAATAAAGTTACCAATACCACCTGAGATAATCAAAACCAAAGATAGCACCAGCCAAAGACTCTTCTGGTAATTCTTAACCAGATAAACCATAGCCGCACCAATCACTAGAACCGTCAAAATCACAAAGAAATATTTCTGATCCTGTAAAATCGAAAAGGCAGCACCACGGTTCTGTAAATAAGTCAAGCTGAAAAGTCCAGGGATAGCCTTGATAACTTGGTTAAGGGCAATATTTGCCACAACCCAATGCTTAACCCACTGATCCAAACCAATCAGAGCCAAGATAGCCAAAGGAATCGCAACCTTACGCATAAGTCCTCCTATGGTTTGTAAGTATCAAAGTAGTCAAACATAACATTGACAAACTTGAGAGCACAAGATGACAAGTTAATCCCCTTGCGACGGACATAAACCATCTTGTTATCCAAGTTATCCTCAAGCGGAATAACCGTAATCCCGTTCACACTTTGCGCATCCAAGAAACCAGATCCCGTCGCATAAGCATCCGTACGTTCCAAGATACCGTTCAAAGTCGCACGGTCTGTCACGTTAAACATCAAAGACGAATCTGACGTATCCACAAAGTTTTCAGAATAGTAAAGATACTCGTCCTTCTCCTGAGTGAAACGTACTGTAGGCAAGGCCGCCAAATCCTCCATAACAAGACTTTCTTTTTTAGCCAGAGGATGCCCCTTACGGAGATAAATATGCGTTTTAAACGGAATCAAATCAATAGCCTCAAGACCAAGTTTGTCCATATTTTGATGGATTCCCTTGCTATTTTGACGATTCAAATAGATAATCCCAATCTCACTGTGCCCCTTGGCTACCTCATCCAAAATTTGAATGGTCGTAGACTCAAAGATACGGAAATCCTTGTAATCAGGGTAACGCTCTGAAAAAGTCGTGATCAAAGGTGGCAAAAAGTCATAGTGCTGACTGGCAATTGAAAACTGATTGCCCTTTTCAGAAGCATTGAGATAGCGATTTTCAAAACTATCAAAACTGCGTACCACCTCAAGCGCACGCTCGTAAAAAGTCATGCCCTGACTGGTCAAGACAGCCCCCGTCGTTGTACGGGTGAAAATTTGGAAATTCAGCTCCTGCTCCAAATCCTTGATAGCCACTGAAAGGCTAGGCTGACTCACAAAAAGCTTGCTGGCTGCCTCACGGAAGGTTCCGCTGTTAGCAATGGCTACGACATAACGTAGTTGTTGTATGTTCATGTGTGACACTTCTTTCTTGAAAAATCAATCACTCCTATTATACCAGATTTTATCCTCTTTTGTTGATACTAAAAAGCTCAGGCACCCCTGAGCTTGAATTAATTAAAAAGTAGTCTTATTCGTCTGATTTGTCTGTCAAGAAGTACTCGTTTTCACGTTTGTCATAGTCGAAGGTCAAACGAACAGCATCTACCTTACCACTTTCTGGATTATAATCACGGTAGCTAAGACTCACTGACTGAGTGAGGTCGCCTTGTTCAGTTTGTGTCATTTCATGATAAGTGAAGCTAGCCTCTGGGTGTTTTTCAACCACCTCAGAAAGTCGTGTCCCCTTGAGCAAATCAGCTTGTGTACCTACAGACAACTTTTCATAGTCATCTTTTGTCCAGTTGCTATGATAGTCATCAACTTCTTTGACCTTATCATAGTCGAAGGTTGCTGAGGCAGATTTCAAAACATAAACATCGTCTTTTTTCTCAAAAGTCAAACGAACATAGTTGTTTCCATCTGTGTTTTCTTTTCTATAGGTAAGATCTAGTAAATCTGGTTTATCTTCCTCGTAAGCATCACTATACTCGGCATCAGTCGCCTTACCGTGAGTATCCAAGACCTCGTCCAATGTCAAAGTACCAACCTTCAACTCCTTAAACTGATCCTCAGTCCAGTCAAACTTATAATTCTCATCGATGTACAGATAAGCTCTATCGTGACCATCACTTTGGAACTGCTCAGCATGGTTCATGACAAATTTCACTGCTTGATAGCCTGCTCCAGCAAGCGAAGTCATGAAGAAGATGATTGACATGACTAGGGCAATAATAGAAAGTGCCTTGCGTGTCGACTTCAGACTCAAAACCAAAGTCACAATAGCTAGAATGATAAGGAAGAAAGCAAGGAAAGTAAAGACAAAACCGAAAGGAAGCGTCCAAGACAAAATGACGAATAGAATCCCCAAAACTAGGATAATAATCGGCAAAGCAATATTAACAAAAGCATTATTCTTGGTTACTTTTGGTTTGTAATAAGGGTTTTCCAAAGGTATCTGACTTGCCTTTGGAGTTTCTTTTTCTTGCTCTTTCTCCATATTCAACTCAGGCATTGGCTTAGGAGCTTCCTCCTCTAATGCCACCTGAGCCTCTTCTGGTTGCGTATCTGCTACTGAGTCAGCTGTCACCTCTTCAGTAGCTTCAGAACTATCCACCTGCTTAGCCTCAACCTGCTCAGACACTTGGGCACTTGGTTCCTCCGAAGCAATGACAAAACCCTCTTTCTTAGCTTCCATAAACTCCTCAGGACTTGGTTTACGTCCATTGACGTCCTCAAAGTGACGCACCCATTCTTCTCTAGTTGCCATAGCTGACTCCTTTATCTCTTTTTCTTTATTTTATCATACTTTAATCTCGTCTTATGAAAATAAAATCGGATATAAGAGAGAATTTTTTGAGACTACCTTAGGTGCTTAAGTGACAAGATATCTCATGAAAATGGATGGAAGAAGAAAAGAAACTGCACCCAAAAGTTAGATTTTCTCTATCACACTTTTTGGGGGCAGTTCACATTATGGTTTATTTATTACTCATCAGAAAACATCAATTCATCTATCTTTTCTCTATCTTCAGCAATACCCTTATATGACTCGATTGTATTACTAAGGAATTCCATACTTACCTCATGATTTTCTTCGTATAAATATATTTGAGCACCTAATGTCTCAAGACTTTCTAGGAGGGTCCTCATTTTTATTAATTCCTCTAAATCTAGATAATTACATTCTAATAAAACTTCTCCCTTTTGAATCCTATTTTTTATCTCACTAATTAGTATAGTCATAAAGTTTCTTACCAATTTACAAGCTTCAAAAAATTTTTTTGACATTTTTACTTTTGAGTAGATCACTGACATAACTTCATCCTTTAGAAATCTTGCACATATATACAGTCTAGTATTAGTAAGAGTAGTTTTTTATATTTAAATGTATAGCTATGTATCTAGTCTTTTTTAATCTCCAAACTAAGCTTATAAAAACTATAAAGGCTATATGAAATTGCAATAATCCCCAAGAAAACAAAGTATACATTATCCTTTAAACTCTTCAGATAAATGCCAATTATTATAAAGAGAAGGGTATTGATCAAAATGACTAATCTTTTATTTTCTATCTTGCCTATTTTAAGTACCAATAGTCTAATAATAAGTATTGATGGAGAGAATAAAACGGCAATTATTATAAGTAAAATATTTTTTCTGCTAATTAAATTAGCTTTAATGTCTTTTTGAGATTCTTTTTCAATATTCATCTCTTTAAATAATAGTTCCAGTGAAACATTATCAGGTTCACTTTTTCCTAATTCCCATTTAGAAATCGTCTGACGAGTAACAAATACTTTATCTGCAAGTTCTTGCTGAGTCATACCTGTTTTAGTTCTATATTCTTTAATCAACGTAGCAATGTCCATTTTAATACCCCTAGCTTATTTCTATTCTTCGATAAAAGGCTCTGCCAACAAAATTGCTATTACTATTATTTAGAGAGGATGTTTATAAATAAAGTAAGTAGCAACGAGTAATAGAAACAATAACATTCTCGTAACCCACGGATATTTGTTTGATAAACTGACCAATAAATTAACTAAAGGTTTCAGTACCAACCCCATTAATCCAAAAGCAAGCACCCATACAAAATTAGTTTTGTTTTTCTTAATAAATTGTAACATTAAGAATACCTCCTCAGATTTATTACTTTAAATTTATCAAGACCCATGACTAAAAGCACGCAACGAATAGTAAAATATGCGCAACGTCCTTAGAAACTAGGATGCAACGCTACAAGTCATTACGCAACGAGGAGAATCTTACGTGTTAAGAGTGCGAAATAACAGTACATTAGAATCTAAAGATAGTGAAATTTTATAATAATTAAGCTGTACTATTTTAAAGTCTATATTTTCATAAACTTCTGTTTGTCTTCGAGACCAAAACGTTGGACTACGACCTTCATATTTTTGAAGCTTCTACTTTTGTAGTTACACTTTCATTAACTTTAAGCATCTTTATTACGTTTCCATCAATCTTATAATTAACTTCAAAACCTGTTGGTCTTCTCTATGCACCTTACCCCTGCATCCTCCTATACTCCTTCGACTTCTCGCCATACCAGTCCTTAGCTGAGTAGCCAAACTGCTCTCTATATCGCTCGGAGTATTTGAAGAGGTAATAGCCTCGTAGCAAATCAATGGAAAAGACATAAGTCGCAAAGACAAAAATAGCAGGCATTAGGGGCATCAAAACTGCATCAATACTCCCTCTGATGTCGCTCCCGGTAGAGCGGTCAAACAGTACCAGCCCAGCTGTAATCCCCGTTCCACCTAAAAAGACCAAGCCATCTGAAATCTTTTCGGTTACAAGAGCTACCGTAGGGCTAAACCCTGTCTGACATTCAACAGCTTCTTTCAGTTTACGGGGAACCGTTCGAATCAAGTAATAAATGAAAAGAAGAAACATAGCTCCCGATAGTATACTGACAATATTTCGTCGTGTCATCATCATTATTCCGGCACATACTGTAAAGATAGCGAGTAAGACTACCATGTAAAAGTAGGTGCAAAATTTTAGTTTCATCGGGCTTCTTCTGTGCTTAATTGAAAAGAAAAGATAGACCAGATACATGACTACATAGAAAAGAATGATTGGCCACTGAATCCAAGAAAATGTTGGATTTTGATCAAGCGTCAATCCTTTTATAAACATGGGTGTGATAATAGAGAAGAAATAAATAACAATTGAAGTGACAAACAAGCCAATAAATCGTTTCCAGCTTCCTTTTTGATTGAGCTTTTCTACGGTCTCCTTAGTGACAAGAGACTGACTTTGCTCGAATGTATAATTTAAAAATCTCAATAGTTTTCTCCTTTTATCAAGAAAAAACAGGAAGGTCTCCCCTCCTGTTCCTTAATTAATCCTCGCCATCTGGACCTGATTTATAAGTAAGGTAAAACGTATCGTCATCTTCTTTGGTATCAAATGACAAGTAAACACTCTTGAGTTTACCATCTCCAGCCTCATAGTCACTATAAGAAATACTCATTTCTTTTTTGAATTCACCTTGACGAGATGTTGAGATTGTGTACTCTGCACTTGAAGCTTTAGGGTGATCCTTAACGATATCTTCAAGTTTCGTACCGTTTGATGGATCAGTGTAATCACCCTTATTGAGAGCATCAAACTGTTCTTTTGTCCAGTCAGCTTTGTAAGAGCGATCAACTTCTACCTTATCTTGAGGGAATCTACCTGAAGCATATGACAAGATAAATGTACCGTCATATTGTTTCTTAAAGTTTAGGTAAACACTTTCACCATAGTCTTTACCAGAGTAATTCAACTTCATCTCATCGCCAGAGATTTGTGCATCAGAAGCCTTACCATAAGTCTTGATGATAGACTTAACGGTATCCTTACCTGCTTTCAACTTCTTGAACTTAGATTCATTCCAATCAAATTTAGCATTTTTGTCAATGTAATCGTTGACGTCAGTGCTATCACCTTTTGAATCAGATTTAGAGTCAGATTTTGAATCGCTGTCATCATCTTTTTTGTCATCATCATCTTTATCAGCAACTTTTGATGTCTTGCTTGAGCTTGTGTTGTCACTAGCGTTTTGAGAGATTTGGAAAATCAAACCACCAATAGAAACAAAGAGCATGAGACCAGCAACACCTGTTGCAATGATTGAGAGCAATTTCTTGCTTGATTTAAGGCTAAAGACAAGCGAAACAACTGCCACTGCAACTGCGAGGACTGTCAAGATGATGAAGAGCCAAGCAGGACTTACGAACCATGCCAAGATTGCAAAGATTACTGAAAGTGCAATCGCAACGATTGGCAAGATAAGATTGAAAAGAGGTTTATCTGCTGAGCCAGCTGCTGCTGGATTAGGAACTGTTCCAAATCCTTGAGCTGAAGAGATAGGTGCCTTTTCAAACATGCTTGAATCAAATTGTGGGGTTGGCTGTTGCACAGGTGCTTCTGAGAAAGCTTCTGCACCAACTGGTGATTCACTGCTTGCTTGTTCTGCGACAGCATCTTCAGCTGTTTCAGCCACATCTGCGATGTCATCTTGTTCTGTGACTTTTTCAGTAGCAACTGGTTCTGTCGCTACTTCTTCAGCGACAGGTTCATTAGCTGGTGCTTCTACAGATGCTGCTTGAGCAGTCAAAGCGCTAGTATCAAAGTCAGCTGCTTTAGCGTCCAAAAATTCTTGGGGGCTAGGTTTACGCCCATGTACCGACTCAAAGAGTTCAGCCCATTCTGCTTTAGTTGACATAAAAATCTCCTTTTTTCAAGAAATCCAAACAAGAGGTCCCTTCGACTTGGCGAAGTTTTCTATAGTTAGGATTTAGACACTTCTCTCTGATAAGAGCAAGTAGCACGTATCCTTTCAAAAGTCAGACCTCGCTTTTTAGCCTGAGGCAAACTTTTTCCTATATCTAGTCCCATTGTTCATTTTCTTGTTGATAATCCCATTCTACCATATTTAAAGACCTCTGTTAACCGTTTCCCAAAAGGTTTTTTTCTGCTACAATAGTAGGTATAATGCACCAAAGGAGTTATATATGAAAAACATTAAAAAGTACATTCCATTAATTATTGTACTTGTTATCGCAGGCCTAGGTTTTGCCTTTCGTGAGAACATCTCACGCGCCGTTCGTGGAGATGCCTACGTTGATAACAAGATATTCACTAAACAATTAGAAAAGGCTCAAAAATCTGGAAAAGATGCCTTTCCACAGTTGTCAAACAAGGTTGGTAAGGACGAAGCGGAAGTTATCCTCCACACTTCAAAGGGAGATATCACAGTCAAACTCTTCCCTACACTTACTCCTAAGGCTTCTGAAAACTTCTTGAAGCATGCCAAGGACAAATACTATGATGGGCTTACCTTCCACCGTGTAATCAAGGACTTCATGATTCAAAGTGGTGACCCTAAGGGTGACGGTACTGGCGGAGAATCTATCTGGAAGAAGGGTTTCGCTGTTGAGCCTACACCGTTCCTATACAACATCCGTGGCGCACTTGCTATGGCTAATACTGGTGCTAAAGAGTCAAACGGCAGCCAATTCTACATTGTTCAAAACAAGGATGATCAAAGCAAACAGCTAGGAAATGCTGGCTATCCAAAACCTATCATTGACGCCTACAAAAAAGGTGGTTACCCAGCTGGTGATACCAAATATACTGTCTTTGGACAAGTCATCAAAGGCATGGATGTCGTTGATACCATTGGCAACCTTGAAGTCGATGACAACAGCAAACCAAAAGAAAATGTAACGGTCAGTTCCGTTGAAGTCGTTAAAGACTACAAATTTAAATAAACAAAAATCCGAGAAGCTGATTCTCGGATTTCTTTTTTATTTAACAGCGGTGAGGAGATAATCACCAGTGTTAACACGAGCTTCTTTAGTTGTTAAGACATCATCAAAGTCAGCTGTATTGGTTACAATGACTGGTGTGATAACTGGTAATTTAGCATCTCGGATAGTTGCTAGGTCAAATTCTATAAGTTTCTGTCCTGCTTCTACAACTTCACCTGCTTCCACATAGGTCTTGAACCCTTTACCAGCAAGTGAAACAGTGTCCATACCAATATGGATGAGAAGCTCTGCACCATTTTCAGTTGTCAAACCAATCGCATGACCAGTAGGGAAGACTAAATTAACCGTTGCCTTAGTTGGTGCAACAACAACACCATCGGTAGGATCAATAGCGATACCTTTACCCATAGCTCCTGAAGCAAAGACTTGGTCAGGCACTTGGTCAAGTGGTACGACATTCCCGATGAGTGGGCTAGCAATGATTTCTTGTTGAATTTCCTTAGGAGCAGGTGTAGCTTCCTCAGCTTTTTCTTCAACCTTAGCTTCTCCACCACCGTATAGATTTGGTACTCGTACAAAGAGTTGGATGAGGAAGGCAAGAACACCACCCACAATGGCAATGATAATGGCAATGATAACTTTAGAAAGATTACCGTCAGGCCCAATAAGGCTTGGGAAGACAAAGACACCCAGACCACCTATTGAATACAAATTAATATCTAGGGCCATCATGGCAGCCCCCATAAGTCCTGAAACACCACATGAAATGTAGAATGGCGTTTTCATTGGAAGAGTTACCCCATAGATAGCAGGTTCTGTAACCCCAAAAATAGATGAAATGAAGGCTGGCATTGAGATGGTACGGACTTTTTCTTCTTTCGTTTTAAGCATGATAGCTCCCAACACTCCTGTTTGCGTGAAACATGGAAGAATAGCTGCCGAAAGAATAATAGAACTTCCGTTTGTTGCCACATCTAAGATAGCAAGGGGAACAAGCGCCCAGTGCATTCCGAACATAACCAAGATTTGCCACGAGATACCGAGTATAAGACCAAAGACAATCGGACTAAAGTTCATGATTGCTTGGAAAAGGCTTGTCAATCCATTAGAGAAAGTATTGGCAACTGGCCCCACCACCAAGAATGTTAATGGAACGGTAATGAGTAATGTAAAGAAAGGCACTACGAAGACTTTAATCACATCTGGAGTAATCTTGGTAAAGAATTTTTGAATGTATGAAGCCACCCAAACGGCCAAGATAGAAGGCATTACAGTTGAGAGGTACCCCCCTGCAGGAAGCGCAAATGGAATAACTCCTAGAACATGACCTTGACCAGCTTTCTGAAGAGCAGTCACTAGCGTAGCAATATCAGGATAAACAAGTGCCGCTGCAATCGCAATAGCTGTAAACTCATTAACCTTGAAGCGACGAGCAGATGTCAAAGCAATTAAGATTGGCAAGAACTGGAAGAAACCATCTCCTGCTGCATTAAAGATGACATACATAGGACTCGTTGCGGCTGACAAGCCACAAGCTGCCATGATAGCAACTATCCCTTTGATAATCCCTGCCGCAGCCAAAGGTCCAAGGAAAGGTTGGAAAATACTTGAAACCAAAGATACAAAGCGGTCAAAAAGATTCCCTTTAGGCGCATCACCTTCATCAATATCAAGACTACCACCTGCTGGAAGACCGCCAACTTGGAGAACCTCCGCATAAACATCAGGGACATGGTTACCGATAACCACCTGATATTGACCACCTGCCTTAACAACAGTAACAACACCGTCACGGTTCTTAAGGTAGTCATCATCTGCTTTAGACTCATCTTTCAAATCAAAGCGTAAGCGTGTCACACAGTGTTTCAAGCTATTGACATTTTCCTTGCCACCAACGTGTTTGAGAATGTCCTCAGCTAATTCAGTATATTTAGCCATAAGGGCTCCTTTCTTGTCTAGGATTCTGGTTTTCTTTGAGGCTTTTTCAACGAAAAAAACCTAAATAAATACCAAGAACCAATTGGGATAAGCATACACTACTCCCATTAGTTTTTCGTATTTATCTAGGTTTTGCCTGCTGACCAGTAACAATCCTTTTGCTATGGTTCTATCTTATCAGAGTCCAAACATTTTCGCAAGCCCTTACATAATTGTTTTTTGTTTTTCGAGGTAAATTCTTGACCAAGAGTATAAGTCATGATAAACTATTGTTAGTTTATAAACTAACAGGAAGAGAGTTACACGATGAAAACAAGAGCAATTATTGAATTTAAAGATACATACGCTAGCATGGAATGCCACAAGCTTGGTTACCAAACCAAGGAAACTGCCTTGGCTATTATTTCCCCTACTGGACATGTTCTATCAAGTACACCGCTTTTCAGAAAGGCATATGGTTCGAACACTGCTCACATCGACCAGTTTCCTTTCAATATAGATAATCTCAGTATCACAGCAAAAGGTCTCAGTAAGAAAGCCAAAGCCAACTTGGAAGATTGGATTGCCCATACTATCATTCTTCCAATGGACTATGATAAGTACTTTACTAAGCATCAAGAACTTTTGCACCTCCTAGCAGAATCACCTATCGTTGAGTCTGTCCAAGCCTTGACTTATAAGACAGTTAAAATCTATTTTTCTGAAGCACTCAATGATGAGCATATTCGTCAACTACAAGGGTTTATTCTTGCTCAGGCAGGTATTTATAGCTATATTGGGACATCTACAGTTTCAGACCGAAATGCCTACCAGGCTCTTGAATGGGCTAAACTTGATGTTAATGGTCGTTCACACAACGATCATAAGCCTGCTATTTTCCATCGTAGCAAGGGCCTCCTAGGTGGTTTCTTTCACCACGGAAAACAAGAAAGTATTGCATAACTAATTACTGGGACACCTTGTGTCCTTTTTTTGCAACAAAAAACTCACCATAAAGGTGAGCTAAATTGATTTATTTACTGTGTTTCCAGTTACTATAAATACTAAATACGACAATCCAGATGGCTGCCCCAATAGCTCCGACAACTGTTGACTTTTGCAAGAAGAGACAAACGAAGACGAAGATGAAGAAAAGGATAGTCAATGGATTAAGAATCTTGTAGGCTGGCATAAGGAATCCATCTGCCATGAACTCTTGAGATTTACGGTACTTGAGATGAGAAAGCATGGTCAAGATATAGATGGCAATGTAGACCCCTGAAGATGAGGCGGTAATCAAAGCGAAGGCATCAGATACACCAGGCAAGACATTGATGAAGGCTGAAACACATACTACAATGGCTGAAACAATGATGGCACGTGAAGGAATACCATTACGTGACAAAGTATCTAGCTTCAAAGCTTTCATGACTTTACTATTTGGTGTTTCCTTAGCAATTTGGAAGAGGTGACGACCTGTTGAGTAAAGTGTTGAATTCAATGATGACGCCGCTGCTGTCAAGACAACAAAGTTAATGAAGGCTGCTGCCCACTTGATACCAGCCATTTGGAAGACCGTTACGAACGGTGATTCATTAACTGGAAGTTTTTGCCATGGGAAGATAGCCATGAGGGCAATGAGGGCACCCACATAGAAGATGACAATACGAATCGGAATCTCCTTGATTGCCTTTGGTAAGACCTTACGTGGATTTGCTGTCTCGGAAGTTGTAATCCCTACAAATTCGATGGCTTGGTAAGCAAAGAAGACCATTTGGAAGGTCATAACAAAGCTTACCCAACCTTTAGGGAACATCTGGAAGCCGTGTGTAATATTGGAAAGGCTAGCATGTCCAGCAGGGGTTTCAAAGTTGGTTGCTACCATAAAGATACCTGTTGCGATAAGAGCAAGAATGGTGATAATCTTAATCATCCCAAACCAAAACTCAACTTCCCCGAAAATCTTAACCGCAATCAGGTTAACCGAGCTCAGGATAATCAAGAAGACAATCTGAATCTGCCAGGCAGGCCAACTTGGGAACCAATATTGCACATAGGTTGAGACGGCCGTAATTTCTGCCATTCCAAGGAATATCAGTGATACCCAGTAAGACCAACCCGAGAAGAATCCCCAGCCCTTACCAAGGTATTTGGTAATAAAGTTGATAAAGGTGTGCTGGTCAGGATCCATATAGAGCATCTCACCGATTGCTCGCATCATAAGATACATGAAGATACCAGTTAGTATATATACTAAGATGATTGAAGGTCCTGTTAGGGAGAGAGAACGCCCTGCCCCGAGGAAGAGACCTGTACCGATCGTACCAGCGATGGCAATCAGCTGGACGTGACGGTTTTGAAGACCACGCACCATCCCATTCTCAGTCTGGTTGTCGTCGTCTTTATGATGTTGCTTTTGCGACATTTTTTTCACTCCAATTCTATTGAGCACGACTCATTGAATCATGCCATTTTTTAACATAACTTATATTTTACCATTTTTGAAATAATTGGTCAATTTTTATACAGAATATTCAGAATTTTATGCTTCAAAACAAGGGCTTGGAAAAATTCCAAACCCTTACCCTTGTTCATCGTTATTATGATTCAGGATCATCGAGGCTACGGCCATGCAAACCTTTTTCACGTTGCACTTGACGTAGTTTTTCAGGTGTCACATCGTTACCTTCTTCGTCAACCACTTTAATTCCTTCGATATGGTGACGAACTGAGCGACGATAGCCCTCAATGTATTCTTCACGAAGTTTTGCTTGCTCCACTTCTTCTTCTGGAGTCAAACCTTCTGTTTTTTTCTTTTTAGCAAGCTCATTGATTCGAGCGATTTTTTCAGGTGTCATAATAAGACCTACTTTCTACCTGTCATCAGGTACTTATTTTGTATTCAATTGATTGAAGGCTGCAACAGCATTAGCTTTAGACACAAGACCTGCAAGAAGGGCCAAACGGTTGTTTTTAACAGCCTCATCTTCTGCCATAACCATGGTATTGTCAAAGAAAGCATCGATGACTGGGCTAAGAGCGAAAAGCTGTGCCAATTTATCACTAGCTGAACCAGTCAATTCAAGCTCTTCAATCGCTTTAGCAAGGGCTTTTTCCTGATCATTTTCAAAAAGACTGGCATCTACTGTCACTGAAACATCTGCTTTTTCTGCCAAGTTGAAGGCACGAGAGAGGGATTCAACAGCTGCCTTATAACCATCAGCCTTAGCAGCTTCTGAGAGGGCGTCAGCTACTTCAAGCATATCCGCCACGACAAAGTTTGAACCAGCAAGAACGGCTTCTTTAATATCTTTTGATGTGCGTCCCATCATCTTGTCCACACGTGCTTTGATGAAGTTGATGACTTCTGCTTGATTGTCATATGAAAGGCTATCAAATGAAAGTCCGTAGAGGCTGTCAATCAACTCATCCATAGGGATGTGCCAACCAAAGGCATCCAAGATACGAACAATCCCTTGTGTTGCACGACGAAGCGCATAAGGGTCATTTGAACCTGATGGAATCAAGCCAACTGAGAAGAATGAAAGGAGGGTATCCAATTTATCTGCAAGCGCAAGGATAGCACCAACCTTAGTCTCTGGAAGGGCACCATCTGCTGAATCAGGAAGGTAGTGCTCACGGATAGCTGTCGCTACCGCAGCATCTTCACCAGCGAGAAGGGCGTATTTTTCACCCATGATTCCTTGCAATTCATCGAACTCTCCGACCATACCAGTCAAGAGGTCAAATTTGTAGATTTCAGCTGCACGAGCTACGGCTGCCGTTTCTTCAGCAGTCAAACCAGCTTGCTCAGCTAGTGACGCTGCAATAACACCAGCACGCGCCATGTGTTCTGAAAGAGAACCAATTTTTTCATGGAAAGTTACGTTAGCCAATTTAGCAACGAGGTCTTCAATCTTAAGTTTTTGGTCTTCACGCCAGAAGAATTCACCATCTTCGAGACGCGCCACCAAGACTTTTTCATTTCCTCGAACGACATTTTCCAAGTGCTCAGCGTTACCATTACGAACTGAGATGAAGTTTGGTTTGAGCTTACCATCAAGGTCACGTACAACAAAGTAACGTTGGTGCGTTTCCATTGAGGTCACCAAAACTTCTTCTGGAACATCCAAATACTTAGTATCAAAACTTCCCATAAAGGCAGTTGGGTATTCGACCAAGTTCAAGACTTCATTCAAAAGTCCTTCTTCGATTTGAACTTGAACACCTTGTTCTGCTTCGATAGCCTTGATTTGCTCACGAATCATTTTTTCACGTTCTTTGCTATCCGCAATCACGTAAACGGTACGAAGGTCTTCTTCATAAGAATCCGCATTAGTAATTTCCACTTCATGTCCAAGGAAACGGTGTCCACGGCTCACACGACCTGACTTGATATCCAAGAAATCAAGGTCGAGCGCTTCGTCGCCCAAAAGAACTGTCAAGGTGTGAACTGGGCGAATGTATTCAAACGTATTGTTAGCCCAGTGCATGCTGACAGGGAAAGTCAATGAAGCAAGTACTTCTGGAACGCCAGCCAAGACTTCTTTAGCTGGTTTTCCATCTTCATGCTTAGTGACATAAACGTACTCTTCACCTTTGACTTCACGGAATTCGATATCATCAACAGTCAAACCTTTCCCACGGACGAATCCTTGAGCCGCTTTTGAGAAGTTTCCATCTGCATCCAAGGCGATTTTCTTAGAAGGTCCTTTAAAATCTTCGGTCAAATCAGATTGTTGATCAGCCAAACCAATCACACGGACTGCCAAACGACGTGGTGTTGAGAAGGTTTGAATCCTTTCGTATGAAAGACGGTTGTCATCCAAGAAGGCTGCCATTTTCTCACCGAGTTGTTTTTCACTTGGTGTGACAACGTAGGCTGGCAACTCTTCAAGTCCAAGTTCTACTAATAAGTTTTTTGTCATGTTTTTTCCTTTGCAAAATTCTTCTTTTTGATAGGCACCTTAGGCACTGGGGACGTTGCTAACTAACTTTGTGAGGCTGTAGGGAAATCTTCTGTCTTCTCCACATCGATTTCCAACAGTCTCATCAAAGTGGATTTAGCCAACTGATTTTTGAACCTAACGTTTCAAAAATCCCCATATACCAGTACGGCGGTGCCTATCCCTTTAGCAAGTCTTCGACTTGCCTCTGGGTAGCCATGTGGGCTCACTTTGTTTGCCCATTTTCCATTCTTGTAACTCTTTTTATTCTTCCTCTTCTGCTAGGAGTTTGGCGCGTGTGGCTTCATCAAGAAGTGGGTAACCAAGTTTTTTACGTTCTGCGACGAAGGTTTTGGCTACGACACGGGCCAAGTTACGGATGCGGGCGATGTAACCGGCACGTTCTGTAACGGATACTGCTCCACGAGCATCTAGCAAATTGAAGGTGTGTGAACATTTCAAAACGTAGTCATAGGCTGGGTGAACAAGACCTAATTCCAAAGCACGTTCTGCTTCTTTTTCAAATTTTTCGAAGTTTTCAAGAAGCATATCTTGGTCAGAAACTTCAAAGCTGTATTTTGAGTGTTCATATTCTGGTTGAAGGAAGATTTCTCCGTACTTAACGCCTGGAGCCCACTCGATATCGTAGACAGAATCGACTTCTTGGATGTAAGAAGCCAAACGTTCCAATCCGTAAGTGACCTCAGAAGTTACCGGACCAGTTGCCAATCCACCAACTTGTTGGAAGTAGGTGAACTGAGTGATTTCCATACCGTCAAGCCAAACTTCCCAACCAAGACCAGCTGAACCAGTTGATGGGTTTTCCCAGTTATCTTCAACGAAACGAATATCGTGTTCCAAAGGATTGATGCCCAATTTTTCCAATGACTCAAGGTAGAGCTCTTGGATGTTTGATGGAGAAGGTTTCATAACCACTTGGAATTGGTGGTGTTGGTAAAGGCGGTTTGGGTTTTCCCCGTAACGACCATCTGTTGGACGACGAGATGGCTCTACATAAGCCGCATTCCATGGCTCAGGACCAATGGCACGAAGGAAAGTGTAAGGACTCATAGTTCCCGCACCCTTTTCATTGTCATAAGCCTGCATAAGCATACAACCCTGGTCATTCCAGTATTGTTGCAAAGTAAGGATAATTTCCTGGAAGGTTAGTTTTTTAGACATTATTTACTCCTTTAATTTATATTATCTTTTTAGGTTTATTTATCAAGCAACCAAGAAAAAGCTGGATCCTGAAAAATATGACGTTTGGGAATAGTTTGTAAATTCTGATCGCATTCATCTATTGTACCTAATTTCAAAGCACAGACTTCTGGTATATTTTCTTGAACAGTGAAAATTTGACTATGACAGTTCTGGCAGTAATAACGCTGTTTTCCTGGAGAAGAACTATACGTAACAAGCTTTTCTTTTCCATGCAATACTAGATTTTTACTGCTAACTTTAGCATTAACTGTATAGGCAGACGCAGTTGCTTTCCGACAGAATGAACAGTGGCAGAAAACTAATTCAGATAATTCCTCATCTAGAGTGTAAGTCACTGCTTTACATAAACAAGATCCTTTAAGCATTGTACTCCTTTCTACTTAGGCATTAGATGAATTCAAAAAGAACCGAATTTCAACACCCAAGCCTTGCGACTAGGGGCGTCAGAAACGCGGTTCCACCCTAATTTATTACTTCATTTTATCTGTTGTACTCAGCTCTTTGCTGAGAGAAAGCGCCACTTGCCTACTTTGCTCTACTTGGCTTTCACTATCCCAAGCTCGCTAGAAAAACGCCATAAGCCCTTCTTTCTTGTCAGTATTATAGCAGAAATAGGGAAACTTGTAAAATAAAATTCTAATCCTTCTTACTGATTCCCATTTCCTGACGAACATGTGCATGGCTATCTTCATGGAGAATATCATTATCAATAATTGAGGCATCTCGAAGTTCTTCGGCTTTTTGCTTGTCCTGATGGGTTAAGTCTTGATCTGGATCATAAGATTTCTCAACGATAGACAAGAGATGATTTCGAATTTCCTTTTCCTTACGAATTTTGGCTTTTTTGCGGTAGCTAGCCACAACTAGCACGACCAACATCAGCATTCCCAAATAACCGATAATAGGATACATAACTGCTACCAATTGACGGAAGCCCATGAAGGAAATAGCGAAACCAGCCAGGGCAAATGCAGCCACAAAGAACTTAAAGCGTTTATCACTACCTGCTGAGAAGCGTTTGCCTAGAGCATAATAGAGACTAAAGACGGTATTAAAAATCAAACCAAAGATGACCAAGGTGTAGAGCGTCGCAAAGATAGGGTTCACTTCCTTAGCAATAGCCAACATTGGAACATCCGAGCTAGCAATCTTATCACTGTTAGCAAAGAGAATCAAGGTCGTGACGAAGAAAATCACACCAACCATAACTCCTCCCCAGGCTCCACTCTTTTCAGCTTCATTGATTTTGAGAATAGAGCCACCCATGACAAAGGCCATGGCTATGGCCGACATGACACAAACGGCAAAATAGTTAACCACTGACAGCCAAATACTTGGAAAAGGAGATTGAATGGTTTGCGATACCTTATCCATCTCAGCAAAATCCCAGTGACGCCCTAGAACATTGGTCACGAATATCATGGCAATCATAACCAAAATCATAGGGGTAAAAACTCCAATAACACCAATGATTTTTTTGAAATCTAGGAAACTCACAAAGATAGTCAGAGCTGTACATAGGAAAGCACCTACCCAAATTGGAAAGCCGAACTGCTGGTTTAGGTTAGCCCCTGCACCTGCTGTCATCACAAAACCAAACAGGAAACAAGTGATAATCAAAGCGATATCCAAAATACGGTAAATCACAGGATGACTGATTTCTGCCAGGACTACTGAATGATCATCTGAACGGTAATAACTTCCCAGAGCAATCATGAGTCGTCCAAAGCCAACATGCAAGATTCCTAGAACTATGACACCTATCAGTCCCCAGGCTCCAAAACTAACAAAATACTGTAGGAGGTCCTGTCCTGAAGATACTCCTGCACCAATCATTACACCGACATAGGCCAGAGCAATGCTCCAAATACGTTTTGACATATTACCTCCTGTAAAATACAAAGTATTTCTATTTTACACTACTCTGATACCTTTGTAAAAATCAATAAAAAACAGCACCTTCATAAGAAAGTGCTACTTATTCTCTTATTTTTCCCAACCTTTTTGCCCATCAACATAAGTTGCTTGTAAGTCCAAGGAATCATCTAAGACGATAAAATCAGCTGGTAAACCTGCTTTTAGGCTTCCGCAAGTATTTTCAAGCCCAACCGATTTAGCTGGAACACTAGTTGCCATCTGCAGAGCTTGAGCAACCGTCACAAGTCCCCAATCAACCACATGTTTAACACCGTCTTTAAGTTGAAGGATAGATCCAGCTAGGTTACCACCTTCTTTGAGACGGGCGGTACCATTTTCAACGATGACAGGAAGTTCACCCAGCATATAGTCGCCATCAGGACGTCCTCCCGCTGACATACAGTCCGTAATAAGGGCAACTCCTTGAGGTGTCTTTTGCTTGATAAGAACCTTACAAGCTGCAGGGACCGCGTGATGACCATCTGCAATCAGCTCACCAATCGTTTCTGGACTATCGAAGGCTGCCCCAACCATACCAGGCTCACGATGCGTAAAACCACGCATTCCGTTATAGACGTGGACCCAAACGGACGCCCCGGCTTCCACTGCTGCCATAGCTTCTTCATATGTCGCATTGGAATGACCTAGAGCAATAGTTACACCTTGCTTGGTTGCTTCCTGGATAAATTCAGCTACTCCCTCACGTTCAGGGGCAAGAGCCAATTTAATCAATTTTCCTTGAGCTGCCTCCTGCCATGCCTTCAATTGTTCCACTCTTGGATTGCCCATGTATTTAGGATTTTGAGCCCCCTTATAGGTTTCAGTGAAATAAGGTCCCTCAAAGAAAAGCCCTTGAATTTTGGCACCAGTCTCCTTACCAACCGTATTAGCTGTAGTTTGGCAAATAGCCTTTAACTCTTCAAATGGCGCTGTTAGGGCTGTCGGTAAGAAAGAGGTCACACCTGCTGAAAGCAGGGCTTGACTCATACCTAGAAGACTTTCCTCAGAATTATCCATGACATCATAACCCGCAAATCCATGAATATGAGTATCTACAAGACCCGGAGCAATCTGATAATTACCGTAATCCAGTACTTCTGCACCTTCTGGTACCTTTTCTGTCCAGTCACCGAAACGACCATCCACAACCGCTAGGTAGCCCCCTTCCTTGATTTTATTTTCAAAGTAAAATCGTTTGGCTGAAATATAATAGGTCATAGGACCACCTCTCATCATTTTTCTATATTCTTAATACGCTTTCATTATATCAAAAAAGCCGAGAAATTTTCTCGACTTTCTCTATTAAATCACACCTTCTGTAACCTTTTCAACAAGGTTAATCGCATGGTCTGCGATACGTGTGTAATGTGAGAGGTAATCAACATAGTTGATACCTGCTTGCGCAGTACATTCACCATTGTTAAGACGTTTGGTATGTATTTTACGCAATTGTTTTTCAAGTTTTTCCAGCTCTTCATGACGAAGGATAACTTGACCTGCAAGTACCTTGTCATCATCTACAACTACACGGATACTATCAAGGGCGATGCGGTGAGTACGGTTATAAACATCCGCAAGCTCAGCCTTGGCAGTATCAGAAAATTCAATTCCCTTATTATGAATGTGTTGTGAAAGGTTTGCACTTGCAACTGCAAGGTCACCAATACGCTCCAAGTCACGAACAGAGTCAAGCACACTTGCCAACACTTCATTTTCAGAAACACTTAGAGATTCGTTAGAAATGTCAATCAAGTAAGTTGTCAACTCTTCGTCAATACTATTAACTGCTGTTTCATACTTCTCAACCTTATCGAAGTATTTTTCATCTCCCTTAGCAAAGAAAGCATAGGAAGCTTCCAAAGACTGTATGGCGTATGACGCCAAGTGCACCAATTCTTTCTTGGCATTACCAAGGGCGATAGCTGGTGCCTGTGTGATAAGCAAACGGTCCAAGTAAAGTGCTTCGTACTTGTTAATTTCGTCCTCACCAGGAATAATCTTAGTTACAAGGTAAGCTAGAACTCCGATGAATGGGAATTGAACGATAGTATTTGCAATGTTAAAAGTACCGTGAGCAAAGGCGATGGTCATCTCAGGTGTCAATCCAAGCACAGACTTAAACCATTGAATCAAGGCTGTGAATGGTACCAAGAGAATCAAACACAAGACCGTCCCAATAACATTGAACAGGACGTGAGCCCCTGCCACACGTTTAGCCGCAATGTTCGAACCAAGAGCTGCTAGTACCGCTGTGATTGTTGTTCCGATATTATCCCCAAAAAGGATTGGAAGGGCACCTTGCAGATCAAGCAAACCACCTGAGTAGAGGCTCTGAAGAATACCGATGGTCGCTGCTGACGACTGAATCAACATGGTCAAGCCAGCACCGATGATAACCCCCATGACTGGGCGATCACCCAAGGTTGCCAAGTAGTCCTTAAAGGCTGTAACTGACTTCAAAGGTTCTACCGCATCTCCCATAAGGTTAAGGGCAAAGAAAATTCCCCCTACACCAAACAAGATACGACCTAGGTTATTGAGCTTCTTATTGCTTGTAAAGAAGAGAAGCGCTGCCCCTAGGAAAATCACTGGAAGGGCATAGTCACCAAGCTTGAAACCAATCATGAAGGAAGTTACGGTTGTCCCGATGTTTGCCCCCATGACAATCCCAATAGCCTGACGAAGACTCAAAAGCCCTGCCGAAACCAGACCGACGACAATAACGGTAACCCCTGAACTCGACTGAATCAAGGCCGTCATGACAATACCGATCAAAACCCCTAAAAACGGGTTGCTAGTATACTTATCGATGTAAAAGCGCAACTTATCTCCGGCTGCTTGTTGAAGGCCATCTCCCATGTACTTGATACTGAAGAGGAAAAGCCCCAAACCACCGAGGAAAGAAAACGCAATATCTTGCCAATTTACTGACACATTTTTGTCCTCATTATTTAAAAATTTTCGGTTAAACCGACCTTTCTATTGTATCGATTTATTAGGGAATAGACAAGGCTTTTTCCACAAAATAATAGAAAGATCAGAAGAAATTCTGACCTTTCTAGATGTCTCAATTAATCCACTTGAATATAACGGCGAACACCACTATAGCTAATGTAAGAAATCCAACTATGACCGTCTTGCGTAACCTTCAAATCGAAGTTAATCTTATCGCCTGCTTCTAAGTAAAATTCAACTGGAGCCTTATCACTAGGAGTATTTTTGACAGCCGTACGTTTGGTAAGCTTGTAGCTGCCAGATTCTGCTATGCCACCATCAATTGGAAGTTGATTGTCAGTAACTGTCACGTCTTTAGGTAGCGTCATATTATCTGATTCTTTTAAGTAGACCTTTGTTCCTCCAGTACTGGTTACTTGAATGGTATCTTGTTCGTAGCTTGGACCAGAAATAGCTGCTTTTTTAGAGACAAAGCTAATATCTCCAACGATACCAGAGGTGTCCCCCCTATCTCTTGAGAGGGTAGCATCATACTTACCTGAGCCCTCTTGATAATCATCTTTCGGGTGTACATAATTATGAACTGTCGCTTGGCCTTGTGCAGTTATATCTCCTACTAGGCTAGTGTTGTTAAAGACCAGACGACTGCCATCACTGGACTTCCAAGTACCAGCAATGCTATCAAACTGACCACGCGCTACCGCACTCACATCCATATCCACGGTGGTTACTTGCGTATCTGTTTTAGCTTGAGCTTGGCTGCTAGATTGACTACTTGAAGCTTGACTATCACTTGAGCTCTTTGGCGCCTGGGATTGACTGGCTGAAGACTGGCTCTCGTTTGATGATTTAGGTGCTTGGGACTGGCTACTTGAGGGAACTGATGAACTCTTTGAAGATGATGACTGAGCCTGACTACTACTCGAACTTGGGGCAGAAGCCTTTTGACTACTTTGCGTGCTTGAAGACTCCGTCTTTGCACCCGAAGATTCCTTGGCCTTAGCACTAGACTTGCTAGTCTTACCGCTATCTTTACTAGATGATTTAGCCTTACTTGATGAGGTCACCTGGCTGCTCTTAGGCGTCTTATCTGCTGAACTCGATTCCTTATTGCTGGAACAGGCTGTCAGCAAAGCAACTGAGGAAAGGGTAACCATGGAAAGCACGATTGCTTGGGAAAATTTGTTTTTCATAATCATTTCCTCATTTCTAGTCTATCGTAAAAAGTAAAGATAGGACCTATGTCACAAGGCAACATCGGGTTCTCTCTACTTTTAAGGGAATAATCTTTTCTACACTTTTATTATATCATTTTCTAATGTAAACGCTAACATATTAGGGTTGTAAATTCTAAAAAAAAGATGAAAATATCTTGAATCCTTGTGATATAATGGAGACAAAAAGTGAAAGTTATACCATGACAATCTATCTTCTAGCACAAGTATTCTCAGCCATAGGTGCCCTATGTGTCGCCATATCTTCTTTTGCAAAATCAAAAAATAACATGCTGGTCTGGCAAATTACCGACTACATTTTTACTGCTATAGCCAACCTCTTATTGGGTGGCTATACCGGTGCTTTAACCATTAGTATTTCCATCATACGTAATAGCTTGATGGTCAAAAAGAAGATGACCAAGACTATCTTGACCATCCTCATCGTTATTCAAATCATTGTAGGAACCTATCTCAATCAACTTGGACTTATTGGCTATCTGCCAATCATCTCTTCAGTCTCTTATAGTTTAGCCATTGCCATCACACGAAACCTTCAGTGGCTTCGCTGGGTCATTATTGAAAATATGTTACTTTGGCTGATTTACGATTTGACCATTCAGGCTTACCCAGCTACTGTCACTGATATCACTATCACACTGACTACTCTTATTGCCATTATTAAAAATCGAAAAACCTTTAGCAGATAAAAGCTAAAGGTCTTTTTCTTATAAAGCCCAAGTACGAATAGCGTGGGCTACGCCTGCCTCGTCATTTGTCAAGGTCACATACTTACACAACTCTTTAATATCGTCACTAGCATTACCCATGGCAACACTTTGACCGACGAATTGAAGCATTTCAAGGTCATTAGCAGCATCACCCAGAGCCATGATTTGATCTGGAGCAATTCCAAGTTTTTCCGCTAAATGCTTAAGTCCACTGGCCTTAGTTGCCCCCTGTGGCATGATTTCAAAGATATAGTCTTGGCTACGAACTGTGCTATAGCTTTGACTAAGTCTATCTTGCACAGCGTTTTGGAAGGCGTCCAAAGGTTCAGAATCAGCCATATACATGGCTTGGAAAATCACTTGGCCTTCCACAAAGATCTCTTCCAAACTTCTAGCCTTCGCTTCTGTGAAAACAGTGCTAGCATCATATGCTACTAGCTCAGGCACTTCATCGCCCACAACATAGTAAGTCTTCTCACCAGTAAAGGTTAGAGCCACCTCTGGAAAGCCTTCGCAAGCCTGCAAGAGTTCTTCCATCTCAGAGCGAGATAAACTTTCATATTGAAGCAAGTTCCAATTTTTTGTCTCATAAGTTGAACAGCCATTATTCATGATAATGTACTCTTCTTCACTCAGTCCTAATTTCTCAAAATGCGGAAGAATGCCTGAACGTGGGCGTCCTGTACAAAGGACAATTTTGATACCTGCCGCAGCTGCTTCTTGAATAGCTTTAATATTCTCTGCAGGAATCTCTTTTTGGCTATCTAAGAGTGTTCCGTCCATATCTATTGCAATGAGTTTCACTTTGTTCTGATTCATTTTACTCTCCTTCGACCCTAATAAGTGTCATAAATGGTTAACTGATATTGTTCAATGATGCTGTTTAATTTGTCTCCATAGGTTGTGTCCGTAGCGTAGACCCCTGTTAGGGCAGCTGTGGCATCCTTATAATTCTTAGTCTTGGAACGGTGCACCCCTACATAGTAGCTCCCCTCAAGAAAGTCCACATAGTCCTGTAAAGAATTTTCCACAGAACCATAAGAACGAAAAGCCGCATCAATATAGTAAGGATTGCCCTTACCATCATCCTCCCAGGTCGGTAGGGTCACACTTTGACCATTGTAATCCCCCTTAATCCCAAAGAAGTTATAAGACGGCTTCTGACTCAAAGTAGATTGTCCAGAGTCAGATTCCAAGATGGCCTGAGCTATCATAACAGATGCATAAAGATCATTTCTAGCTGCCAAATAGCGCGACGTCTCTCCAATCTCGGCAATAAAAGCAACTGTCCTCTCATCTGTAGATGTCATGTTCTTTTCCATAGTCAACTTTGGAAAATTTAAACTAGCTAGGAGTCCCAATAAGGCAAATAGGCCAATAAAAATCAGACTCCACTTTTGGAAAAATTTAGGAAAGAGCAAGAAAGACTTCTGTTTCTTTTTAGTTTTCTTAGGTCTAGCTTTAGACTTACTTTTCTTTTTTCCTTTTGCCAATTGGTCACCCCCTCAATCATACTAACTCCTCTAAGTATATCAAAATTCACTAAAAAAGACCCAAACCAACCGGTTTAAGCCTTCATTATATTAAATGGCGTCTCCACCACGTTCACCAGTACGAATGCGGATAACATCATCAATAGGAACAATAAAAATCTTCCCATCACCAACTTCCCCTGTCGCCACGGCGCTCCGAATGGCATCAACAACCTCGTCAACCGCCATATCCTTAACTACAATTTCAACCTTAACCTTAGCTAATAAGGTAGGAACAATGCGCTGTCCACGAACAAACTCTGCAAAGCCACGTTGATTACCATAACCCAGAACTTGACTTACAGTCATCCCCTTGGCCAAACCACTACCAGTCAAGGCATTTTTCAAATCTTCCAATTTATCCGAACGAATAATCGCTTCTACTTTCTTCATCTGTATTCTCCTACGAATCTAAGCCCATAAAGGTTGGATAGGCTGTTTCCTTGTGCTCACAGTCATCAAGACCAATAGCTTCATCACGGTCACTAACACGCAAAGGCATATAATGAGCAATTACTTTAATAATACCATAGGTCACAAGAGCAGACCAAATAGCTGTAAAGATAATAGCTAAAATGGTCACAATAAAGAGATGGGCCTTTCCATAAATCAATCCAATATTGGCCTTATCTAGGGCTAAATCTGGTGTCGTAAAAATCGCAGTAGCCAAACCACCAAAGATACCTCCAACACCGTGGCAACCAAAAGCATCCAAAGCATCATCATAGGCAAAACGTTTCTTCAAGACAGAAATAGCATAAAAACAAATCGGACTAACCATAAGACCAATTAGAATGGCACTCCAAATTGAAACAAAACCTGCTCCAGGTGTGATTGCAACCAGTCCTGCCACCAAACCGGTTGAACCACCAACCAAGGATGGATGTCCTGTGACATGTTTTTCAATTGCCAACCATGAAAACATGGCTGCAGCAGCTGAAACATGAGTGGTTACTAGCGCGTGCACTGCCAAGCCATTAGCAGCCAAGGCTGATCCTGCATTAAATCCAAACCAACCAAACCATAAGAGACCCGCTCCCAATAGGACAAAAGGAACATTATGAGGACGGTGTTCTAAAATGCCAAAATCACGACGTTTACCAACAACGATTGCCAAAACCAAGGCTGATACCCCCGAGGTAATATGAACCACATCACCACCTGCGAAGTCAATCGTCCCCCATTTAGCAAGGAGCCCTTCGTCCCAAACCATATGTGCAAATGGATAATAGACAAGAAGTAACCAAAAGACAACAAATATAGCTAAAGGTGTAAAGCGCATCCTTCCTACCACTGAACCCGTCAAAATCGCCACACAGATAATTGAAAACATCATCTGAAAAGCAGCAAACAGCATATCAGGAATGGTTAGACCACGACTTGAGGCAGTTTCAGACACGCCATTTAAAAAAAGGTGACTGAAATTACCGAAGAAGTTCCCATGACCGCCAAAAGAAAGCGAGTAGCCAGCAACAATCCACAAGAGAGAAGCTATAGCTAAGGGAAGAACAGACATCATCATGGTATTGATAACATTCTTACGACGTCCAAGCCCACCATAGAAGAAGGCCAAGGCCGGTGTCATCAAACAAACCATGGCTGAACAAATCAATATAAAGGCACTGCTACCTGTATCCATGAAACCACTCCAATTCACAAATTATTCTATGTCAGATAATATAACACAAAAATATGAGATAAACAAGCATATTTACGGAATTTTTTGATAATTCTTTCTTTTCTGACATCTTATGTCGCCACAAAAAAAGAGCCTCTTAAACCCCATGGAAAAGGTTATAAAGCTCTTGTCTGTTTATTTTTCTCTCTTTAGCAACGGTTTTTATAGCCTGATTAGGTTTCATGCCAGAAGCAATTAAAGCTTCAACAGCCTCTACTGGCGTAACATCTGATGTTAGATTTTCTTCCCTATCATTTTCAGAAGCTCCAGCCACAATCAGTAAACATTCACCCTTGAGAGGATTACTAGCAATATAATCTAAAATTTCTGAAATTGACCCTCGCTGATACTCTTCATAAAGCTTGGTCAATTCTCGAACTAGCGTAACTTGACGGTTGCCATAGACCTCATGCATATTTTCAAGGGTATCCGCCACACGGTAAGGTGACTCGTAAAAGATCTGTGTCTCAGGATAAGATACTTTTTCCTTGAAGAAATCAATCTGCTGTCCCTTTTTACGAGGAAGGAAGCCATAAAAAATATGAGGTTGCGGTGCTAAACCACTAGCAATCAAGGCTGTAATACCAGCTGATGCTCCCGGTAAGGCCACCACAGGAATATCCTCAGCAATGGCGGCTTTGACCAAATCATGCCCAGGATCCGAAATGGAAGGCATACCCGCATCAGAAACCTGAGCCAAAGAAAGACCTGACTTCAAGCGCTCCAGTAAATCTGGAATTTTCTCATAGGCATTGTGCTCATGGAAAGAATACTGCTTGGTTTCAATCTCAAAATGCTTGAGCAAGAGACCCGTATTGCGCGTGTCCTCCGCACAAATAAGATCCACCTCTTTCAGGATTTGCACACTACGAAAAGTCATATCCTGCAAATTCCCAATAGGAGTGGGAACCAGATAGAGGGTACCGTAGCTAGATTGCCCCTTAAAACTCTTTTGAACCTGCATATTTAGTCTCCGTACAACAATTCTGCACAGAAGCCACAAGCTTCATTATTATCACGACGTTGGCCATAAAAATCTGGACAAATATGGAATCCATCATCGTAAATAGCCTCGAGGTTCACCTTACCATGAGACATTTTAGTCCCTGTCTCCTCCTGAACCACTTGACTCAAGTGCTCACGCAACTTGTCATTTTCCAACTTGAGGGCCGTATTTTCATCCAGAATCCCTGAGAAGTTCGCCTTAATTGCTTCCACTTCTGCCAACATCGACATCAAATTTTGTGATAATTCCTCGAATTTATCATACAATTCACGCTTTTCCATTTAGCTGAACTTCCTCCACTCCATAAGTTAGGGGCGCACGCCCTTTTTCAAATACAACCTTAATGGTCCCTGCAATTACATCAATGGCAACGACCTGACCTGTACCATCCTTGGTTTCAATGTCATCACCCAAGTCAGGATAACTAGCCTTGCTATCTCGGTAAAAGTCATCTTCATAACTGAGACAACACATAAGTCGACCACAGACCCCATTCATCTTACCAGAATTCAAAGATAAACTCTGATTTTTAGCCATCTTAATCGATACTGGTGGGAATTCACCCAAAAAACTAGAACAACAAAGTGCCCGACCACAAGGTCCTAAGCCACCATAAATCTTTGATTCCTCACGACTTGAAATCTGACGTAACTCAATACGTGTCTTAAAGTAAGAAGCCAAATCTTTGAGCAACTGACGAAAATCTACCCGTTTTTCAGCAACAAAACTGATTAGTACATAAGAGCAATTTAGTGGAAAGACAATATCAACGACCTTCATTTCTAGCTGATTTTGAGCAATTAAATCAGCTACTACTCCCATACTCTTTTCAGCCTTCAAAAGATTTTCATCATATCTAGCGAAATCTTTCTCCCCTGCCAATCCTTCAACCCGATTCAAATCCGCAGGCAAACTAACCTCAGGAAAATCAGCGTTTTCCATGACAACCTGAGCTAGGCGCTTATCTTTTTTCTCCAAAACGACTACAAAGTCATCTTTGGCATAATTTTTATCAGGAACAACATATTCTACTGCTCCAGTTTCTTCAAATTTTATTCCAATGACTTCTGTCATGATAATACCATATACTCCATCGCATTTTGAAAGCTGACATTAGCTAGCCACATTTTTCGTGCCTCATAAACTAAGCCTAACCATCGTCTTGCTTGTGGATTTTGTATATCCTTCCCCAATTGATAAGTTAAAAAAGCCCAGACCATCTCTTGTTCCGACTTTTCACTACACTGGACAGCCAGTTTTGCAACATCCAAATAAAGCAGGTCCTGATTAGATAGCAGGGACTGTGTGAAACGCTCTACTGTATTAATCAGATCAAGAATCTTACTATCTTTAGCTAAGTCTAAAGCCTGAACATCATCTTTAGCAAAGTCCGCCAACACTTTGGCTTGTGTCAGCAACAAGCCTTCCTTCTGCAACAACTCTTCCAGATAAGCCCGATTCTTTGGAAAATAAAAGAGTTGAGCTCGGCTTTTAATCGTCGGTAACATACGACTATCATCAGCTGTCAAAAGAAAAATATAAATCTGACTTTGAGGTTCTTCAATAAACTTTAATAGACTATTAGCGGCATTGACGTGCATCTTATCTGCATCCCGAATGATAAAAACCTGAGCCTGCCCCTCAAAACTCGATTGACTAAACTCTCTAGTCAACTGACGAATCGTGTCCGTCTTAATAATCTGTCCTTGTGGCTCTACTAATTTAACATCAGAAAAGTCCCCCTGTGCAATCAAGCGACAGGGACGACAGTGGCCACAAGGTAGACCATTCTCAGGAGTCAGACAAAACCGACTCTGTGCTAGCCAAATAGCCATGTCGAGACTTCCAAAATCACCCGAAAACAAATAAGCATGACTCAAACGATTTTCCCTGATAATTTGTGAAAACTCTTCAAATAGTTTGCTTTGACTCTCAGCTAACTTCATCTTGCTCCTTATAAATAGCCTTTAATTACTTTCCAAGCTTGCTCTACAACATCCTCAAAATCCTGTGAGGCATCAATTAGCTTGATACGTTCTGGTTCAGCCTGTGCCAAATCCAAATAACCTTGACGTACACGCTGATGCAAGTCAAGCTTCTCTAAATCCAACCGATTGACTTCACGTTCGCTGCTAGCTGCAATGCGGGCCAAACCAGTCTCAGAATCCACATCAAACAATAGGGTCACATCAGGTTTATACCCATCAGTCGCATAGGCATTTAACCAGGCAATCTCATCCTGATCCAAGCCACGACCAGTACCTTGATAGGCAACTGATGAATCAATAAAGCGATCCATGATGACCATATTGCCCTTTTCAAGCTCTGGCAAAACCTTCTCAACCAGATGTTGACGGCGAGCAGCAATATAGAGCAAGAGCTCTGTCTTAGCATCCATAGCCGTATTATCTACATCCAGAATAACCTCACGGATTTGCTCTGCAATAGCTACTCCTCCTGGTTCACGTGTCGTCACAACCTGAGCTGGATAAACCTCTCTTAAACGTGGTAAAAGAGCCTCCAAAACTGTAGTCTTTCCAGCACCATCTGGCCCTTCGATTGAGATTAATAACCCTTTTGACATGATACTTCCTTTATTTTTTTTCATCTTCTATTTTATCAAATTTTAGCTTAAAAGAACAATCAAGGACAAAAGAAAACAGAGGTTTCTAAAAAACCCTGTTTCTATCTGAATACCTCTGACCATGCCGATTGCAGGTTTCGAACCTGTGACCTACGCGTTACGAGTGCGTTGCTCTACCAACTGAGCTAAATCGGCTGACACAGTCATTCTAACACTATGCCCTAAAAAGTCAAGTTCTGTATAACATTTACAAAAAAAGAACTTGGACTAACCAAGCTCTTTCTTTTCTTACAATGATTTGTAAAGTTGACTGGCATTTTCAACAGTGAAACCATATTCTTTAAAGATACGGTCACCAGGTGCTGAGGCGCCCCAAGTATCAATAGTAAGTGTTTTACCTGCAAGACCAACGTATTTGCCCCAACCAAAGCTAGTTCCAGCTTCGATAGCCAAACGTTTTGTCACAGCTGCTGGAAGAACTTCTTCTTTATATGCAGCATCTTGTTCATCAAAGAGATTTTGTGATGGCATTGAAACAACACGGACATGCACGCCTTCAGCTTCAAGAGCTGCTTGAGTATCAAGAGCCAATTTCACTTCAGAACCAGTCGCAATGATGATACCATCAAGATCACCTTTAGCTTCTGAGATGATGTAAGCCCCTTTATTAACACCAGCTTCAGCATTTTCAGCTGTACCGTCAAGGACTGGCAAGTTTTGACGTGTCAAAACTAGCATTGTTGGACGTTCAGTCTCAGCCAAGGCACGTTTCCACGCAGCATTAGTTTCATTACCATCTGCAGGACGGATAACGTTAAGATTAGGCATTGAACGCACACTTGCCAATTGTTCGATTGGTTCGTGAGTAGGTCCATCTTCACCAACTGCTACTGAGTCGTGTGTCATAACATAAGTTACTGGCAAGTTTTGAAGAGCTGCCATACGTACTGCTGGAAGCAAGTAGTTTGAGAAGACGAAGAAAGTACCACCATAAACACGAGTACCACCATGAAGAGCAATACCATTCATAGCTGCTGCCATAGCAAACTCACGTACACCAAACCAAATATTACGTCCAGCATAGTTATCTGCTTGGAAATCAGACTCAGCCTTAACCATAGTATTGTTAGAAGCTGAAAGGTCTGCTGAACCTCCCCAGAATGAAGGAACTTGTTCAGAAATCTGTTGGATAGCTTGTTGGCTTGACACACGGCTAGCTACTGCTGAACCCAATTCATGAGCATTCAAGTCAACGTGTACAGGTTCATTTGCAAAGGCAGCCTTGTATTCCGCAGCCAATTCTGGATAAGCAGCTTCATATTCTGCAAATTTAGTTTGCCAAGCATTTTCAGCAGCTTCACCACGGAATTTAATACCAACTTCGAAACGACGTGCGACTTCATCTGGAACTGTAAATGCTGGTGCATCGTAACCATAAACACCTTTTGCATGATCAATGCCGTCTTGACCAATTGGAGCACCGTGGACAGCTGATGTTCCTTGTCCTTCAGCTCCGTAACCAATGATTGTTTTAACTTCGATAATAGATGGTTTATCTGTCTCAGCTTTAGCTTCTTCGATAGCTTTAGCAATAGCTTCCAAATCATTACCATCTTTAACAAGAATGTGTTGCCAACCATAAGCTTCAAACTTAGCCTTAACATCTTCTGTGAAAGCCATTGAAGTTGGTCCATCAAGTGAGATATCATTTGAATCGTAAAGAAGTACCAACTTACCAAGTTTAAGGTGACCAGCAAGACTAGCAGCTTCTTGAGAAACACCTTCCATCAAACAACCATCGCCATGGAGGGCATAAGTATAATGGTCAACAATATCAAAACCAGGTTTGTTAAATTTAGCTGCCAAGTGCGCTTCAGCCATTGCCATACCTACAGCATTAGCAATCCCTTGACCAAGAGGTCCTGAAGTCGCTTCAACACCATCTGTATGGTTAACTTCAGGGTGACCTGGAGTCTTAGATCCCCATTGACGGAAGTTCTTCAAGTCGTCCATTGTCACGTCGTAGCCAGAAAGGTGCAAGAGACTATAAAGCAAGGCAGAACCATGACCTGCAGAAAGAACAAAACGGTCTCGGTTTGTCCAGTTGCGGCTAGTCTTTGGATTAACATTCATCACATGGTTCCAAAGCACATAAGCCATCGGCGCTGCACCCATAGGAAGACCTGGGTGCCCAGAATTCGCGGCTTGAATTGCCTCGATCGAAAGCGAACGAATAGTGCTGACCGCCATTTGGTCAATTGCATCAAAAGTCATGATTCTAACTCTCCTTTTTTGGAAAAAAATGCGGAGCATACAGACTATTAGCATCTGAGCTCTAGTTATACTACTTTCATTATAGCATATTATCTGTCTCTTTGGGCAATCCAATTCTATTTGTCAAACCCTAAACCTATAAAATAGAGCACCTAAAGCGTTCGTTTTTACAAACCTGCACCATTTGTCTTATCCCAAGCAATTATTTATAAAGCTATTCATCAAAAAACAAAAAAGCCGAGGAAAACCTCGACTTTATCTAAAATTATTTAACGAAGTCAAGCAATGCCAAGAAGCTTTCAGCTTCAAGTGAAGCACCACCAACAAGAGCTCCGTCAACGTCTGGACAAGCCATGTATTCAGCAACGTTTTCAGGTTTAACTGATCCACCGTATTGAACACGTACTTTGTCAGCAACTTCTTGACCAAAGTCAGCAGCTACAACGTCACGAACAACTTTACACATTTTTTGTGCGTCGTCTTGTGAAGCTGATTTACCAGTACCGATAGCCCAGATTGGTTCGTATGCGATTACTGTTGAAGCTACTTGTTCTGCAGTCAATCCAGCAAGAGCAGCTGAAACTTGAGCACCTACGAATTCTGCTGCTTTACCAGCTTCGTAAGTTTCAAGTGATTCACCACAACAGATGATTGGAAGCATACCGTTAGCAAAGATTGCTTTTGCTTTTTTGTTGATGTCTTCATCAGTTTCGTGGAAGTAGTCACGACGTTCTGAGTGACCGATAACAACGTAGTCAGTACCGATTTCTTTCAAAACTTGTGGGCTAGTTTCACCAGTGAAGGCACCAGCATTTTCAAAGTAAGTGTTTTGTGCAGCAACTTTAAGGTTTGAACCTTTAGCAGCGGCAAGTACAGCTGTCAAGTCAACTGCAGGAGCTGCGATACCAGCTTCAACAAGATCTGATGAAGGAAGTTTTGATGCTACAGCTTCAACGAATGCTTTTGCTTCTTCTGGATTTTTGTTCATTTTCCAGTTACCAGCGATAAATGGTTTACGTGACATTTCACATACCTCTTCTTTTATTTATTTACTCGTTTATTTTATCACAAATCCCTTACTATTACTAGGATTTTAGGAAAATTCCGAAAACTCGACTTGCTTTATGACTTTTTATCACTATCAAAACTTAGCTTAAGCACCTTAAACAGTTTAAAAGTATAGAATCACAAGTATTTTTAAACACCAAAAAGAGCCGAGTAAACTCGACTCTCTCAATTATTGTCTGACGAATAATTGTATTGGGAACTTAATATTAATTAAGCTTCGATTTCAGATACGATACCTGAACCAACAGTACGTCCACCTTCACGGATAGAGAATGTTGTACCTTGTTCAACGGCGATTGGGTGGATCAACTCAACGTCGATAGTCACGTTATCACCAGGCATAACCATTTCAGTACCTGCAGGAAGTTCGATTGAACCTGTTACGTCAGTTGTACGGAAGTAGAACTGTGGACGGTAGTTGTTGAAGAATGGAGTGTGACGTCCACCTTCTTCTTTAGAAAGGATGTAAACTTCACCTTTGAATTTAGTGTGTGGGTTGATTGAACCAGGTGCAGCCAATACTTGACCACGTTCGATTTCATCACGTTGGATACCACGAAGAAGGACACCGACGTTATCTCCGGCAATACCTTCGTCAAGTTGTTTACGGAACATTTCAACACCAGTAACAACTGCTTTTTGGATTTCTTCTTTAAGACCAACGATTTCAACTTCGTCATTGACACGAACAACACCACGGTCGATACGTCCTGAAGCAACAGTACCACGACCAGTGATTGAGAATACGTCTTCGACTGGAAGCAACAATGGTTTGTCAGTGTCACGTTCTGGTTCTGGAATGTATTCGTCAACAGTGTTCATCAAGTCCATGATGATATCTTCGTATTTAGAATCACCTTCAAGAGCTTTAAGAGCTGAACCTTGGATAACTGGAATGTCATCACCTGGGAAATCGTATTCTGAAAGAAGGTCACGGATTTCCATTTCAACCAATTCAAGCAATTCTTCATCGTCAACCAAGTCAACTTTGTTCATGAAGACGATAAGGTGTTTAACACCAACCTGACGTGAAAGAAGGATGTGCTCACGAGTTTGTGGCATTGGTCCGTCAGTAGATGCTACTACAAGGATAGCACCGTCCATTTGAGCGGCACCAGTGATCATGTTTTTAACGTAGTCCGCGTGTCCTGGCGCGTCGATGTGAGCGTAGTGACGTTTTTCAGTTTCATACTCAACGTGTGCAGTGTTGATTGTGATACCGCGTTCACGTTCTTCTGGAGCAGCGTCGATTGAAGCGTAGTCTTTTGGTGTGTTAACTGCGCTAGGAAGACGACGAGCCAATACAGTTGTGATAGCAGCTGTCAAAGTAGTTTTACCGTGGTCAACGTGTCCGATTGTACCAATGTTAACGTGTGGTTTACTACGATCGTATTTTTCTTTTGCCATTTAGGAAAAGCCTCCAATAAAATATATTTTATAGATAGACAGTAGGCAATACAGTCTAACTTTACTCTACTATTCTATCAAAATGTCATAGAATTGCAAGTATTTTATATAGTTTTCAGTTTTTCTTTAGAGTAATTACAAATATTCCTTTCAATAATTCTATTTCTACTGCTCCTATTAGCTTTCGCTATATTCATACTACTGTCTAACACCATCTAACGAAAAAAGAAGCCGTATTAACGACTTCTTCTTAAAGGTACGATTTTTTCATCTTGATTTTCCAATTCTTGAGTCTGAGATAACTCATCCTCAATCGCTTGAACAATATTATCACGCTTTTCATTAGCAGCGATGTTCAAGACAAAGGCTATCCCAACTGAAGTCACTAAAAGAGAGTTACCTCCTTGCGAAAGGAAGGGGAAGGTAACCCCTGTTGATGGAATTAGCCCTGAGATTCCTCCGATGTTAACGAAGACCTGCATTAGCATTAAGGCACCTACACCCAATGCCATCATAGAGTTAAAAGGATTTCGTGCCTTTACTCCCACAATCATAATACGAAGAATGAGGAAAAAGAGGAGGGCCAGAATCAAGCCAGCTCCGATAAGACCTAACTCTTCAATTGCAATTGAAAACACAAAGTCTGTTGTAGCTTCTGGGAGATAACCAGTTTTTTCAATCGAATTTCCAAGTCCAAGACCGAACCAGCCCCCATTACTCATAGCATAGTAGGAATGAGATAGCTGGAGACCAGATCCAGTCAAATCCTTGAACGGATTAAAATATGCTGCGAAACGCTTGGCAACATAACCGAAGATAGGTACCTTAGCCATGGTTTGAACCCCAACCAAGGCAATTAAACCAAGGAAGGCTGATGAAATCCCTACAATGCCTGCAAATAAGGCCGTGAACCAACGGTAGCCAACACCAGAAATTGAAAACATAACTACCGTAGTCAACACAATGATAGCCGCATTACCCAAGTCAGGTTGGATAGCAACCAAACCAATCATTACAAGCAAATAAACACGCCAGTCATTAAGTTCCTTACCATTCCTAGGAATCCATCTATTCTTCGTCAAGGCTTGGTAGTCATAACGTTCTATAGCAGACTGTTTTTTTGAAAAAGTGTGTGCCAAAAACCAGACAACAATGATCTTAAGGTACTCCGCTGGTTGGAAAGACAAGGGACCAAGCACAATCCAACCATTGGCACCATTAATTTCCCTGGTGAAAAATTTGGCAATGACCAAAAGTAAAATCTCAAAGGCAATAACAACACCCAAAAGCTTATCTTTCCTGAGAAAGTTCAATTTCAGTCGGTAGATGAAAAAAATAGAGAACAAGGATACCAACCAAAAGGCTCCTTGGTTTATAACAGATGCGAAGGGATTGGCTCCCAAGGCTACTAAGCGAGCACTTGTTGTTGAATACACTACTATTAAACCAACTATGGATAAGATTAAATAAGGTATCAAGATGGTGTAATCTAAAAGATGCTTCTTTTCAATTTTCATATCTTTAAAAAACTCATACTTTCTATTACGTTACTCTACATTTTCTCTTAAAATATAAAGCTAACAGCTTATATTATAACACTTTGATACCTTAAACTAAAGCAAAAGCTAAATTAACCGTTTTCAGGACTGGAAATCTGATTTTTTATCTTACCTTCAGATAGGTTTTACAATGAGCTTTCTTTGATAACTTTGCTACTTCTCATGTTTTCTCTTACGACAAACAAAAAAACAAGACCTAAGTCTCGCTTTTTGTTTGTCTTATTTTGTACCGACACTGATACGATTAAGTGCTCGACGGAGAGCAACCTGAGCACGTTGAACTTCATCAATACGGTCAGATTTAGTTGCTTCTTCCAAGTCACGTTCGGCACGTTGCTTGGCACGTTCGGCACGAGAAACGTCAATGTCGCGTTCACGTTCTGCTGAATCGGCAACGATAGTAATAAAATCATCTTTAACTTCGATGATACCACCGTTTACGGCAATCCAATCGACGTGACTCTCGTCATCCACACGACGAACCTTGAGTTCATCCACTTCAAGTGGCGCAATCAAGTTAATATGGCCTGGCAAGATACCAATTTGACCATCTTTAGTAACCGCGTGGATAAAGCTGGCATGGTGGTCATATTTCAGACCATCCGGAGTTACCACTTGTACGGTCATTTGTGCCATATCTTCACCTCATTAGTAGCCCATAGCTTTAGCTTTAGCTACTACATCCTCAATTGGACCTACGCTACGGAAGGCATCTTCTGGAAGATTGTCATATTTACCTTCAAGGATTTCTTTAAAGCTACGAACGGTTTCAGCAACTGGAACATAAGAACCTGGTTGACCTGTAAACTGTTCAGCAACGTTAAAGTTTTGTGACAAGAAGAATTGGATACGACGAGCACGTCCAACCAATGTTTTTTCTTCGTCTGACAATTCATCCATACCAAGGATAGCGATAATATCTTGCAATTCACGGTAACGTTGAAGCACACGTTGAACTTCAGTTGCAACAGCATAGTGTTCTTCACCAACAATTTCAGGTGAAAGGGCACGTGAGCTTGATGCCAATGGGTCAACGGCCGGGTAAATACCCATTTGTGTCAACTTACGTTCAAGGTTGGTTGTTGAATCCAAGTGAGCAAATGCTGTAGCTGGCGCTGGGTCAGTATAGTCATCGGCTGGAACGTAGATGGCTTGGATTGATGTAACAGAACCTTTTTTAGTTGATGTGATACGTTCTTGCAATTGACCCATTTCAGTAGCAAGTGTAGGTTGGTAACCAACGGCTGATGGCATACGACCAAGAAGGGCAGAAACCTCAGAACCCGCTTGAGTGAAACGGAAGATGTTATCGATGAAGAGAAGCACGTCTTGACCTTCGACATCACGGAAGTATTCCGCAATTGTCAAACCAGTAAGAGCAACACGCATACGTGCTCCAGGTGGTTCGTTCATTTGACCGAAGACCATGGCTGTTTTCTCAATAACGCCAGATTCTTTCATTTCCCAGTAAAGGTCATTACCTTCACGTGTACGTTCACCAACACCTGTAAACACGGAAATACCACCGTGCTCTTGGGCAATGTTGTGAATCAACTCTTGAATAAGAACGGTTTTACCAACACCGGCACCACCAAAGAGTCCGACTTTACCACCTTTAAGGTAAGGGGCAAGCAAGTCGATAACTTTAATCCCTGTTTCAAGGATTTCAGTAGATGTTGACAATTCATCGAAAGTTGGTGCTTTTTTGTGAATTGGTTCACGCTCTGCATCTTCTGCAAAAGGTGCTTCCAAGTCAATGGTATCACCAAGAACGTTAAAGACACGTCCAAGGGTATCTTTACCAACAGGAACGCTGATTGGACGACCAGTGTCCAGAACTTCTAGTCCACGAGTCAATCCATCAGTAGATTCCATGGCAATGGTACGAACCACACCTTCTCCAAGTTCAAGAGCTACTTCGAGCACGATACGTTTAGACTTTTGTTCATCAGTATAAACGACCAATGCATTGTTAATCTCAGGGAGTTTATCACCGGCTGCAAACGCTACGTCTACAACAGGACCAACAACCTGAGCAATTTTGCCTGAGCTCATTGTTTTCTCCTTATGATAGTTTTTTGGATGACAATCATCCCTTTTTCATGTGTGTCTAATTAAGACAAATCTCTAGCTATTCAAGTGCACTTGCACCACCAACAATTTCAGTAATTTCCTGAGTGATGGCAGCTTGACGCGCACGGTTATATTGGATTGTCAAATCGTTAATCACATTCTTAGCATTATCAGTGGCTGTCTGCATTGCAGTCATACCCGCTGCGTGCTCAGCTGTTTTGGCATCTACGATAGCACCGTAGATAAGACTCTCCGCATATTGTGGTAAGAGTTGATCCAAAATAGTGTCACGATCTGGTTCCAATTCAAACTTGGTCAACACATGACCTTCTGATTCATTGGGATCCAAATCAGCAATAGGAAGCATTTGTTCCACACGAACTTCGCTAGACAAACTGTTAACATGGTGGTTATAGCACACATAGAGTTCATCAAAAAGTTCATTTTGATACATTCCCACAGCTTTAGAAATGATTTTTCCGACTTGTTCAAAACTAGGTTGATCTTCAAGGCCACGAAGTTCAAAAGCAACATTCATGTTACGAGCCTTGAAGAAATCTGAACCTGTTCCACCAATAGAAATGATAGCATATTCATCTTCAGAATCATGGTCACGTTTAATCATGTCCAACACAGCTTTAAGAATTGTTGAGTTATAACCTCCAACAAGTCCTTTATCTGAAGTAATGACAATGTAACCTGTCTTACGAACTGGGCGTGCGTCCAACATTGGATTTGACGAACCATTAATCAATTCTGAATGTAGAAGATCTGTTGTGATCTGTCTAATTTTTGAGGCATAGATTTGGAAATCTTTAGCAGCTTGCTCAGAACGTGTCAATTTTGAGGCAGAAACCATTTGCATGGCTCCTGTGATTTGACTCGTTTTCTTAGTTGAAGCAATTTTTGCTTGGATTTCTCTTAGAGAGCCTGCCATATGCTGTCCTCCCTATTTCTATTTGTATTCTGACTGATCTTTGAAAGCTTGGATAGCTTCATTAAGTACAGATTCCTCAGGAAGATCCTTAGTTGTACGAATAGTTTCAAAGATATCCTCATGGTGACTATCAAAGTAGTCATAGAGTGCTTCTTCAAAATCCAAGATTTGATCAACCGGAACACTATCCAAGAAACCGTGTGTCAAAGCGTAAAGGATAACAACTTGTTTCTCAACTGGAAGTGGTTTATGAAGCGGTTGTTTCAAAACTTCGATTGTACGACGACCACGGTTCAATTTCGCTTGAGTCGCAGCATCCAAATCTGAACCAAATTGCGTAAAGGCTTCAAGTTCACGATATGAAGCCAAGTCAAGACGAAGTGTACCAGCAACCTTCTTCATTGCTTTAATTTGCGCTGATCCACCTACACGTGATACGGAAGAACCCGCATCAATGGCTGGACGAATACCTGAGTTAAACAAGTTTTCTTGCAAGAAGATTTGTCCATCTGTGATTGAGATAACGTTTGTTGCGATATAAGCTGAGATATCTCCGGCTTGCGTTTGGATGATTGGCAAGGCAGTAATTGAACCACCACCAAGATCATCTGAAACTTTAGCTGAACGTTCCAAAAGACGTGAGTGGAGATAGAAGACATCCCCTGGGTAGGCTTCACGACCTGGTGGACGACGGAGAAGCAATGAAAGTTCACGGTAGGCCACGGCTTGTTTAGACAAATCATCATAAACAATCAAAACGTGTTTTCCGTTATACATGAACTCTTCAGCCATTGCAACACCAGCGTAAGGTGCGATGTAAAGCAATGGTGATGGTTGTGATGCTGAGGCAGTCACAACGAATGTGTAATCAAGAGCACCATGTTTACGAAGCGTTTCTACTTGTGTACGAACTGTTGATTCTTTTTGACCAATAGCCACGTAGATACAGATCATATCTTGACCTTTTTGGTTCAAGATCGCATCAATGGCTACTGAAGTTTTACCAGTTTGGCGGTCTCCGATGACCAACTCACGTTGACCACGTCCAATTGGAACCAAGGCATCAATGGCCTTAAGACCAGTTTGCAATGGCTCAGAAACTGATTTACGTTGCATAACACCTGGAGCAGGTGTTTCAACTGGACGGAAACCTGTTGTTTCGATGTCACCAAGACCATCAACTGGTTGCCCAAGTGGGTTTACTACACGACCAATAAGGGCTTCACCAACTGGAACTTCCATGATTTTTCCAGTACGTTTAACAATATCGCCTTCACGAATTGCTACGAAATCCCCCAAGATAATGATACCGACATCATTAGTTTCAAGGTTTTGGGCCATACCATAGGCACCATTTTCAAATTCGAGCAACTCACCACTCATGGCATTATCAAGACCACGAGCACGTGCGATACCGTCACCGATATAGGTAACGACACCAGTTTCAGTGACGTCAAAGTTTGGCTGGAAGTTTTCAATTTGCTTTTTAATTAAAGCGCTAATTTCTTGTGCGTTAATTGCCAAAAGTCACACCACTTTCTATTTCAAATTCGTTTTAAAGGTTTGCAATTGACTGCGAATTGACGTGTCAACAACCTTATTTTTTGCTTTGATGATGAATCCTCCGATGAGGTCCTCATCAATTTTTTCTACTAAACGACGTGTCTTAATCTCAAATTTTTGTGAAACAATCGCCAAAAGTCGGGCTTTTTGTTCCTCAGACAAGGGGCTTGCTGATGTCACTGTGACATCGTAAGTATTGTCTTCTTGATCAAAGAGCTCAAGGACCAATTTCAACACATCATAGAGAATGTTGGCACGGTCATTGAGTAAGATTACCTCAAGAAAATTGTTCATATACACTGAACAAGACTCTTGAAACAAGCTCAAACTTTCTTTTTTAGCTTCACTTGTCACATTTTCCTGCGACAAGAAGGTTTTTAGATTTGTTTCAGCAAAAACTGTTAGGATTTGCCTTACTTCTTCTTGGATTGTTGACACGGCGTCTTGTTCAAAAGCGACTTCTACCAGACTTCTGGCATACTGCTCAACAAGAGCTTGTGTTTTCTTATCCATTAAGCATCTCCTAATTGATCAAGATAGCTATCAATCAAGTCAGATTGCGCTTTAGCATCAAGGTTTTGTTTCATAACTTTTTCCGCCAAGAGGACAGTCAAGTCTGCAACTTCACCTTTAACGCCAGCAAGTGCTTCCACACGGCTTTGGGCGATGTCTTGATTTGCTTTTTCTTTCAAGCGTTTAGCTTCATCATGTGCTTCTGCAATGATTTTTGATTCTTGAGTTTTACCAGTTTCCTTGGCCCCATCAATAATTTGAGCTGCCTCAGTGCGAGCACCTGCCAACTCATCTTGACGTTTTTGTGCCAAGCTTTCTGCTTCTTGACGAGCATTTTCAGCACTATCAATATCTGTGGCAATTTTCTTTTCACGAGCAGCAAAGATTCCTGTAATTTGATCCCATGCGAATTTACGGATGAGGTAATACAAGAGAAAAACTGAGCCGAGTGTGATAATGATATTACCAAGTGTCGTACTATTAATCAGTAATGACATTTCATTTCTCCCTTTCTTAATTATTCTTCGTTGACTTTATCACCAATATAGTTTGAACTTAGGATAATAAAGACATAGGCTTGGATGAAGCCGATAAAGGCTGAAAAGGCAACCCAGACAAGGTTCAAAGCAAAGGATACAGGTGCTGCAAAGACAGACCATGTCACCAATTTAAGAATCAAGCCAGTAAGTACCTCACCAGAATAAATGTTACCAAACAAACGCAAGGCCAATGAAGCAAGGTTGGTTAATTGTTCCAAAATGTTCATTGGGAGCATAGCTGGGTATGGTGAAAGGTAGCCCTTTAGATAGCCTTTAAACCCTTTTTTACGGATCCCCTCAATATGACTAATGAGGGTAATAATCAAAGAAAGAGTGATAGTAACACCGAAGTTCGATGTTGGAGAAGTCCAAAAATTGTAATGCTCACTTTTTACAGATACAAGCAAACCTAAGTTGTTTGCTGTAAAAACAAAGGTGAAAATTACAAACAAGAGCAAACTATAATTCTTCGTGAATTTCCCAAGATTTTGAGAAATGGTACTGTTCACAAACTCATAGATGAACTCAAGCACATTTTGTTTTCCCTTTGGTTTAATGGTCATCTTACGACTTGACCAGAAAACCACTCCAAAAACGATAATTACTGTCAAGAGAGACATGGCAAGGACAGTCAAGTCAAAATCAATCCCAAATAATGAGACGGTTGGATTACTTGTAGTTTCCACTGCTCATCCCTCCTTCATCTTTTTATTTGTCTATTAGACAATGTAGCTAAGGGCAAACAATACGAAGAAGGTACCTTCGATAAAGGCAACACCAGTAAACATCAAAGTTTGAAGTTTGCTAAACATCTCAGGTTGGCGAGCTGCAGATTTAGCGATATTGGCAACGAGGATACCCTCACCAATAGATACACCCATAACGGCCAAACCGAGGGCTAAGATAGTTAGATTCATAGTAGAATTCTCCTTTTTAATTATTTTTACCCTGCTATTTTAGTCCTATTTTCCACGAAAGTCAATGAATTGACGGTTTTTTAGACGTTTTCACTGACTTTGCCTAACGTTTTCATTATACTTACACAAGCGTTTACTTTTAATGAAAAACTTTCTGCTTATTTCATAAAAACAAGCCTAACCTTGTGAGATTAGACTTGTTTGGGAGATTTATGAAAAGAGAAAGATACACTGCCTGACTTAAAACCAGAACATGTGAGCGCTACTGAACGACGTTCAGTAATACTTATTAGGATGACTATAGTATAACTTGAGTTCCTTAAAGAAAGCTGAAGGGAGGGGGATTTACAAAATATGAAAATAATTATTTATTCTTCGCCACCCATCCAATAGCATCTGATGGGGGATTATCAATATCAATCCAGATAAACTCTATACCAATTTCACCGTTTTTGAATTTGCTGAGACGAATACCATTGATTTCTAATTCATCTAAACGTTGGGCCGTGAGGATTTCTCGTTCAGCAAGTTGGAAGACTCCTCTCAAAATCCAATTCCCAAGAATATCCTGTTTATCTATAGACTGGATTGCTTTCCCAGAATCTTGGTTAATATAGGCGTCAATAATATCTCCAGATGGTAAAAATCTCAATTTAAACGTTCGATTTTCTTTAGAAAGAGCAAGTTTCTTTGTTCCGGGTTTAAACGTACCAATATTTTTTCCAAAAAAATCTGGTCGTTCGGCATGAAAATGATTTGATTCTGGAATTGGGATGTAAACCTCACTCACAGGTCGGTAAACCAACTTTTCAATACTCTTGATTAAATCTTGATTATTCTTTGAGTAAGCAAAATCTACTAACTTCTCACGGATAATCTTCATTTGATTTTTTTCTTCCTTAGTCTTCCAACTCTTTAGTAGAATCTCCTCTAATGAATATATCGCAAAAGCCATTTCCTCTGAGGATAACTCGTTTTTAAAGCGATTCTGAAATTTTACAATACGTGGTAGACGGTCTTTCTTAGCTAACTTAGAACCCCCATTAAAGCCATTAAAACCAGAATTTTCTTCTACATTCCCATCTTTATCTGTGATTGCCCAAGAAACTGTTTCTAAAACATCAGGAGCTTTCTTATCTACTGTCAATAAATGAAGATTCTCAAATAGATAAAAGGGGTCTTCAACATAATGTACATCCCAAGTATCGACAATAATATCCTTATTATTAAAAGTCATGTGTAGTTGACTATCTGCAGCAGTGTACTTGTAATCATGATGACCATCAGTAAACCTAAAATTCGTTGGATTTTTTAGATTGGTCGACCCTTTAATTTGTAAATTGTCCAAATCAACTGGTAAATAAGATGTCTCGCCCACATGAATTTGAGGGACACTACCTTTTGGTGTCGGCATTAATACATGATACACAGCCTCAACATGAGTTGAATTTGACTTAAAACCCTTAATCAATGCTTTGGAAGATTCAATTCGTTGATTCCGTAAAGTTGCAATTTTTCGAGCCAATTTTTCGTATCGCTCATAATTTTCCCTGTCTGCACTTTCTTTATCAGGAGAAATCTCAGCATAAAAAGTAATTTCACTTAGTAATTCATTCCAAGACTGTGAATCTTTCTTAAACTGAGCAATCTTTTGGTCGCCTGAATTAAGGCCAAAAGATTTGATACCAACAAGATATTTGTGGTTTTCATCAACAATAACCGAAGCATCATAAGATGTATTAGCAATATCCTCGCCAACGGCTTGAAAAGCTTTTTGAAAAACTGTTTCTTGAAATTTTGAGTTAACAATTGGAGCTACAAAATCCTCTGCGCTATTCTTCCCATCTACTTCTGCTTTTTGCGAAAAGGCCTCGCTCAGGCTAGCAAAATTGGTAATGAGAGTCTTATATTTGTCTTTTTGTTCTTGTTTTAGGTGTTCCCACATCAATCAATCCTCACTTCTTGCTTAAGTATATCAAAAGAAGACTAGATTTTCACTAGTCCTCTTACTTATATAATTCGTTAAATGGTACTGTAAAACTCTAAATTAACACGATTTTTGGATAACTTAACATATCCCTCACTAGAAACAACAATACGCATGAATTTATTATCTATTTATGGACAGCATATAAAATTCTTTACTTCTTTTATTACGAATCAACGATCTATACTGTTCATCAGTAATAACTTCAAGATTGCCATCATATTCTTCGTAGATTTTTTTGTATGCTTCTGCTTCATTATTTACAAAATCTTTAACATACGACTCGCCTTCAAATTGTCCATTCATCTTGATATAGATAATTGCGATATTTCCTGAACGATTATGGTGAGATTTACCTATACCCTTGTTTAAAGCCTTGGCAACATTTTCCGCAATGCGTTTAATTACAGGGACAACTACACTATTTCCAGCTTGTTTATATAGTTGACCATTTGAAACACCCTCAGGTAACTTAAAGGTCTTTGGATAACCTTGTACATTGAAGGTTTCTTTCGGAGTCAACTTACGAATCTCACCACTATCTGTCAGTATCAATGGAACATTGTGCCCGCCTGTTCCCATATTAGCTGTTAAAGTAGGAACAACGCCGTTTTTATTTTCACGGACATACTGACGGCGCCATTGGTAAACTGTATCCTGACTAGTCACACACTCTTTTAATTCATCATAAAATCTTTGCTTACCTTCTCGGTAATAGAATGCTTCGCCAGGCACTGCACCAAAATCAATCACATCACTCAAGGTCGTTGTCAGCTTGATTTCCTCTGGAAACTCAAACAAATCATAGGCTTCCTTGGTATCAAAACCAACAATATAAATCCGCTCACGGTTTTGTGGGATATTTCCGTAGTCTTTCCCATTGAGAACCTTCCACTTGATGAAGTAGTTATTCTCAGTCAAGGCTTCACGAATAACCTTGAAAGTATTACCATGATCATGACCAACCATGTTCTTGACGTTTTCGATAAAAATGGCACGAGGTTTCCGTCCCTCAATCATGCGAAGCAATTCGAAGAAAAGATCCCCACGATCATCATCAAATCCCTTACGATAACCCGCAATACTAAAGGCCTGACAAGGGAAACCTCCCATAATCACATCCACACGCTCAGTCGGAATATCCTTTGGCTGAACAGCGTGAATATCACGACCATCCAAATAGGTATCTGGATAGTTTAACTGATAAGTCTGACGCGCATACTTATCAAATTCATTGGCATACACCACTCTGAACTCGTTGGTCTGTTCAAAACCCAACTCAATTCCCCCGACACCTGAGAAGAAAGCTGCAATGTTGTACTTCTCAGAGCGGTTCGAACTTACAGAATTTGTCATGTAGTAACCTGCTTTCTAAACTAATATTTCTTTTATCATTGCGACCACTTCGAGTAAATCACATCTTTCTTCATCTAAGTTACTTTCATAAATTGAAAAAATGACTTCACAATCTTCATTATTAGATTGAATATAATAACCTCTTTCACTATCATAATCCTCAGTTACATGAGCAAGAGCATTACGTCTATCAATAAGAAGCAACCAGTTATCTCTAATTTTAATAAGATTTCTATATTTTTTATTATCTCTTCTTTTTAAAGTCTCATTTACCTGTAATTCATTTATAAAATAACTTTTTACAAGTTCTCGATAAGGTTTCTCTTTGGAATAGTGTGGGCATTTTCTTCTTAAAAGATGTTCTATTTCAGCATTTTCATACATATATTGTCCTCTAAGAGCGTTGAGTTCATCCCATCGGCAAAGAATAACATCAATTGCTTCTTCGAAATTTTGTTTTACTAAACGATTCCCTACTGAAAAAAATGTAAAGTTTGCGAATACAAAATTTGAAGTTGTTGGCAAATTAAAATAACTAATGACATCTTGTTTCAAATCTTTATTCGACTTATTGGAATAAAGAATTACAAACTGTTTATAACCTTTCGATTTTCGTATTTCTTCTACATAAGAGAGGCCTGTATTTTCCTGCTCTAAATTGAAATCTGAAATAAAAAAGTCGATTCTTTCAGTATTTTCCAAAGCTTCCTTAGCTTCTTCAAAAGTTCCCTTGGGAATAATGTTAGCTTCGTAACCTTTTTTCTTTAGTATATCACCAACTATTTCTGTTCGTCTTTTATGAGCTGTAGATTGTAAAGCATCCTCCAGCCATAAAATATTAATAGTTTTTCTCACGTTTTATCTCCAAATTCTATTTTGAAATCTACATTCTCTCCTAAAGAAGACACACTAATCGTCCAACCAAACTCCTCACAGATTTCTCTACATAGATACATCCCAATACCTGTACCATTTGCTTTTGAAGTTACCCCTAATTGAAATATACTATCTATTGGAGTTATTACAATAGGTCCTGTGTTTGATATAAAATGTAAAGCATTGTTATCTTCTGTGAAATATATAGTAATTTCCACATTTCTTCTGCGTTCTTCAGCATTTAATAGTAAATTATCTAAAAGGACACCAAGATCGTAGATATTTACATCTTTAAACACAGGAGTACTATCAAATTTCAATAAAATTTTAGCATTACTTTCTTCTGACACTATATCAAAGTAATTTGATAGATACTCCTTTAAATCAATATTAACTGTATTACTAAGCGATTGATTTGTAACTCGTAATATTTGCGTTTTTATAGAAACTAGTTTATCTGCAGCCCTCCTTAGGCTTGCAATTTGTTTCAACATTTGAAATTTCAATGAATCCTCAAAAGGTTCAGCTAATTCGATGATTCTGTCAATTGATTCGTCAAGTTCTCCTCCTACTTTACTCAATTCATGAAATAATAGCTCTTGTCTCTCCGGCTTATCTTTCTCAAGAATTGCCTCTTTAATAGCTACTTCTCTTTTTAAACGACTATTCTCTTTATCAATTTTTTGTTTTTCTTTTTTTACTTCTTGATTCTCTTTTCTTAACTCGACAGTAGCCTTTTTCAAGTTTTTTTGAAGCTCTTTTTTTTCTGAAAGAGTTGTATTTACATCATCAAGAAGTTCAAATTTTTTTTCTAATGGTTGAGCAATTTTAGGAAGTTCGTAATATGTCGGAGCAACTGTAAATTTGTACTTTTTAAATCTTCGAATTAACTTTTGGATAGCTTCAGTATCATCAGTTTCAATTTCATCAATATCACTATTACCAAAGTTTATTAATTGCATATAGGATTCTAAGGGTCTGTGAACAAGTTCCATATATACTTTTTCAAACTCTATAGTATAAGAATTGGTAACAAATCCTCTGTCACGTGATGTAACTTCATTAAAGTGATTTTCAGAGTCGGTAATGTTAATCCATCCTAGCAATTCTCTATGAGCCAAATATCTATTGTATCCCTGACCTTTACGTAAATTAAGACCGAATGCATCAAAATCAACTTCTCCATATGGGAAAATTCTAAAATTATTCTTATACAAGAAAATAGACCCATAATTTTTCGGTTCAGTTTTCATTATTCTTGTAAAATTGTTCTTTGCTGCTGTACTTAAATAATAAATTTTGAAGTAAATATCTTTTAAGATTGTATTATTCTCAATTTTAAAAGAGTAAATTATCTTTTCCTTATCGTATAAGGTAATGCTAATTTCTGTTTCTTTTATATCACACTCAATGTATATAGTTTTTTTATCTAATACTGTAACAATATCATTGCTAATATATTCATCTAATTCAGCAATTCCTGAAGAAGATGAAATGTACTTAACATTAATCTTTGTTTTACCATCATCCACAAATGGATTTACAAGTCTTTGAAGAGCCTTTATAACCTTTTTAATTCTATTTAAACCCCAACCATCTCTCAAGTTAGAGATGGTTAAGATAGTCCCTGATTTTTGAATAAAACTATCTTCGACTACATCTAAGCTAGTATATGTGACATCTAACTCTTCAAATTTTTTTAGGGAATCCTTTTCAAATTCACCCCAGTCAATTTTTAGTTCACTAACTTCACCATCTTTATGACTGATAAGCTTAAGCTTAGTTCCTAAACTGTCACAAGAAAAACGACCTATTCCTTTGGAACCAGCATATACCTTATCGCTATCTTTTTTTTCTGAATGAGCAACGAACAGCCATTTATTTTCAATATCATCACGATTCATTCCCTTACCGTTGTCCTGAATGATGATGTAATTTTCATAACTGTTTATAATAAGATTTATTTCTGTTGCATCAGCATCATAACCATTTTTTACCAACTCAAAGATAGCTACTAATTCGTTTGTAATCAGGTCTTTACCAATTATATTCTTTAAGCCTGAACTTACTTTAAAGTGTAATTTTTCTTCCATCTTAACTCCTTATTAAGAGATTTTCAAAAGGATTTCTCCAACTTGCTCCGCAAACAAAGGTGGAACAGCGTTAGCAACTTGAGTGTATCGAGGAACATCCGTTTTTCGTCGTTCACCACCCGTAGTATACGATCCCTTGAATTCATAATCGTCTGGAAAACTTTGAATCCTAGCGTGTTCTCTAACTGTCATGATTCTAGGCTCTTCATAATGAATATAATCATCAGGAATAGAAGTAAGCGTATTACAAATCGAATTCTTTTTTAAAGGAGTTACTCCACGCTTCTTTAAACCCTCAACTAGATTCATAGATGGTGTAATTCGTATACTCTTTTCAGAAGCAGTCATTAAACGTTTAAATAAATCTATTGTTTCACTTTTATGTTTTGCGAATCGATGACTATCAGGGAAAACCCCTCGTTCAATATTTTTTCTCATTAATTTTTGGTATGCTGATGTTACTCGGCCATACTTTCCATTTTTAAATCCCTTAGTATCTTTACTATCGACTTCTCCATAACTTTTTTTCAAATCATTAATAGCTTGAGAAATTGTAATTGGAATCTTTAGTCCTCTATCCCTTAAAAAACAATCTCTACTTTTAAATAATTCATCAAAAAATATCTCATAAACTCCATTTTTTGATGCAAATAGAATAAATCGTTTCCTATTTTGAGGAACACCATATTCTGACATTGTAACAATTTTATAGTCTAAGTTATAACCTAATTCATGTAATTCCGAAACAAGAATATCAGAATATTTTTGTTTATCCTTATGGCCCTTAAAACCTACAGTAAATCCTTGAACATTTTCGAAAAATAACATAGTGGGTTGAACTAATTTGATAAACTCAATATACGAATGCATTAATTGATTTCGTACGTCATCTTTTTTTCTCTTTCCTGCCATAGAAAATCCTTGACATGGTGGCCCCCCCACAACTAAATCAACAGAACCATTTAATTTAGCAAGTTCCTTACTATGCACTTCTAGAAGTTCATTTATATCCCAATTTTTCATTTCAAGCCAGTCCGGCCATAAAAAATGATTTCTTTTTTCAATTAAGTTGTATTTTAAAGTACTAAAAGCATCTTTATTTCTTTCTACTGCAAATATACCATGTATTCCTGCATTATAAAGGCCTAAGGATAAGCCACCAGAACCTGCAAATAAATCTATGTATTTCATGAATTCTCTTTCAGCTATTGAAATTTATTATTACAATTCTATCACAAATCAAAGTAAAAAAACACAGCATTCCGCCGTGTCTCTTTCTTTATTTCACCAATTTCTTCATTTCTTCAATACGTACGACTGTCGCATCATATTTAGCTTGGTAATCTTCTTGTTTGTCGCGTTCTTTTTGGACGACTTCTGGTTTGGCATTGGCTACGAAGCGTTCATTGCTAAGTTTCTTACCAACCATGTCGAGTTCTTTTTGCCATTTAGCCAATTCTTTTTCAAGACGAGCCAATTCTTCTTCAACATTAAGAAGGTCAGCGAGTGGCAAGTAGATTTCTGCGCCTGTGATGATGCTTGACATAACCAAGTCAGGCACTTCGACATCTGCTGCAATTTCCAAGTGTTCTGGGTTTGTGAAGCGTTTGATGTAGTTGACATTATCATTAAAGAAAGCATCGAGCTTGCTGTCGCTTGTCTTGATCAAGATAGTGATTGGCTTGCTTGGAGCTACGTTCACTTCTGCACGTGAGTTACGGACTGAGCGAATAACGTCTTTAAGAGCTTCAACGCCAGCTGCCGCTTCTTCATTTTCAAATTCTGGGCGAACCACTGGGTATTCAGCCGTCACGATAGTTCCTTCAGAGATTTGTCCAAAGATTTCTTCAGTTACGAATGGCATGATTGGGTGAAGGAGACGCAAGATTTGGTCCAAAGTGTAAAGAAGGACAGAACGAGTGATGACTTTTTCATCTTCGTTATCGCTGTAAAGCACTTCCTTGGTCAACTCAACGTACCAGTCCGCAAACTCATCCCAGATAAAATTGTAAAGGATGTGACCGGCAACACCAAATTCAAACTTATCAAAGTTTTCAGTGACTTTTCCAATAGTTTCGTTGAGGTTGTGGAGAATCCAACGGTCTGTAACGTTACCTGCTTGACCAGCAGCCACTTTAGCTACATTATCGCGCGCAGCATCCAAGGTCAAACCTTCATTGTTCATAAGGATATAGCGAGAGATATTCCAAATCTTGTTAATGAAGTTCCAAGACGCATCCATTTTCTCGTAAGAGAAACGAACGTCTTGACCTGGTGCAGAACCGTTTGAAAGGAACCAACGAAGGGCATCAGCACCGTATTTTTCGATAACATCCATTGGGTCAATACCGTTACCGAGGGACTTAGACATCTTACGTCCTTGCTCGTCACGGATAAGACCGTGGATAAGGACATTCTTAAAGGGTTGACGACCAGTGAATTCCAATGATTGGAAAATCATACGAGACACCCAGAAGAAGATGATGTCGTAACCTGTAACCAAGGTTGAAGTTGGGAAGTAACGTTTGAAGTCTTCTGCTTCCACATCAGGCCAACCCATAGTTGAGAATGGCCAGAGGGCTGAACTGAACCAAGTATCCAAGACATCTTCGTCTTGTTTCCATCCGTCGCCTTCTGGTGCTTCTTCACCAACGTACATTTCACCCTCAGCATTGTACCAGGCAGGGATTTGGTGACCCCACCAGAGCTGACGAGAAATAACCCAATCGTGGACATTTTCCATCCATTGAAGGAAGGTGTCGTTAAAACGAGGTGGGTAGAAATCAACCTTGTCGTCTGTGTCTTGGTTTGCGATGGCATTCTTCGCCAATTGATCCATCTTAACGAACCATTGTGTAGACAAACGTGGCTCAACAGGAACACCTGTACGTTCTGAGTGACCAACTGAATGAGTCATCTTTTCGATTTCAACAAGGGCACCGATTTCTTCCAATTTCTTAACAACAGCCTTACGTGCTTCAAAGCGGTCCATACCGTTGAATTCACCAGCCAATTCATTCATGGTACCATCATCGTTCATAACGTTCACTTGCGGAAGATTATGACGTTGACCAACCAAGAAGTCATTCGGGTCGTGGGCAGGAGTGATTTTCACCACACCAGTACCGAATTCAGGGTCTGCGTGTTCGTCCCCAACAATTGGGATTGGCTTGTTCAAGATTGGCAAGATAACATTTTGACCAATCAAATCTTTATAACGGTCATCATTTGGGTTAACTGCTACGGCAGTATCCCCAAACATAGTCTCAGGACGTGTTGTTGCCACTTCAAGGGCACGTGAACCATCTTCCAACATATAGTTCATGTGGTAGAAGGCACCTTCGACATCCTTGTGAATAACCTCGATATCAGAAAGGGCTGTACGAGCTTTTGGATCCCAGTTGATGATAAATTCACCACGGTAAATCCAACCTTTTTTGTAAAGCTCTACAAAGACCTTACGAACCGCTTTTGAAAGACCTTCGTCAAGGGTGAAACGCTCACGAGAGTAGTCTACAGAGAGCCCCATCTTGCCCCATTGTTGCTTGATAGTTGAGGCATACTCATCTTTCCATTCCCAGACTTTATCAAGGAATTTTTCACGACCAAGGTCATAACGAGAGATGCCATCTTCAGCCAAACGGGCTTCAACCTTAGCTTGAGTGGCAATACCTGCGTGGTCCATACCAGGAAGCCAAAGCGTATCGAAACCTTGCATACGTTTTTGACGGATGATGATATCTTGAAGAGTTGTATCCCAAGCGTGACCAAGGTGAAGTTTACCAGTTACGTTTGGTGGTGGAATGACGATAGAATAAGGCTTGGCCTTTTTATCGCCTGAAGGCTTGAAAACATCTTCATCAAGCCATTTTTGGTAACGACCAGCCTCAACCTTGGCTGGATTGTATTTAGGTGAAAGTTCTTTAGACATGTGTTTGCTCCTCTATTTCTTTAACTAAATCAAATACGAACTGCTCTGCTACATCTCTGTTACAGTTTTTATTTATGAAATAAGTATTACCATCAACAGAGAGTTTAAGATAGTTTTTTTTATTACCTGTTTCTGAAATTTCTGTATGAATTCTACGAAATTGTCCTTTGCTTTCCAACTCCTTTTTCACCTTATCTTTTATTTCTTTTTTAATTCCTTCACTATCTTTATTGTTAAAAATTCGTTTAAAATAATTAGGAACTGACTCATCCGGTTGTCTCTGAAGTTCAACGTAAGTATTTCGTGTACTACTATTACTGTTAAATCTTTCGGAAATAATTGTAATGTTTTTTTTAACTTTTTCGGAAATACTATCGTCAACTTCATCAATAAACACTATTGGTAACAAAGCCTGAAGTATTTCTAAATGATAACGCAGTAAAAAATCGGATTGAGAATCGAATTCCCTATCATCACAAAAACTTTGAAGAATACTTTGGATATTATCAGACACATTTAAGAAACCAATATAAAATTTCCCACTAAGCTCTAAAATCTCTGTAAAACAACTCTTCAAAAATTCGGTATTATCACTTGAAAAAGCTGGTTGATATTTCCAACGTTCTGAAAATGAAAAGTCCACAATTAGCTTATTAAAAATTTCTGAAGAGCTATTTTTTATCGATAACAAAGATTTTTGGTTTCCTACGCTATTTTTTGTAATAGCCTCATAAAATTTATTAATTTCTTTTATATACTCATAGACATTGTTACGCTTATTCTGCTCAATTTTTTCTATATAATTGTCCTTTTTACTTTTGTCTAACTCTGATACTCGATTTTCATACTCTTCTTTCCGCTCTTTATCTCTCTGCTCAAAATCTTCTTTTCTTTCTCTTTCTCTGTGTTGATTATCCAATTCCCTCGCCTTTCTCTCATGACTATTCCTTAATAGTTCTACAATGACGGGAGAAACGAGAGCTACAATCGCAATCAGCAACGCAGCAAAGTCAGTATTTCTAAACACTACAGCCTCCATTATCTGAATGAACATAAAAGTCCCTGTCATAGTTATGACAGGGACGAATATATATCCGCGGTACCACCCAGTTTTGAGTGGAAACCACTCACAGCTTTTTTGATTCAATTTGACCGTCAGCAACCAGCTTTGATATTTGTGCGGATTTCTCAGTACCACCGCTTCCTGTGACAAATGGGCTTCAAAGCACCTCTGAACAACCTTATTTTATCATAATTACGCACTAATGACAAATTGAATTGTATGCAAAATCACCACAGACATATCTAGACTTTACAGAAAGTCAACTATCATTTTTTCCAAATAAATTTTATCAAACCATTTTAGTAATCCTAAAATTCGTTGAAGTATATTATATTTAGGTAATTACTTTGTTTTTAAAATTTCCTTTTATTTTTTTCAAACTTATAATAACTTTTTGATGGTTCTAAATAGAAATATTTTAATAACCAAATCATACCACTTCCAAAAATTAAAGATAATATGAAACAAAAAAGAACAATAATAGTTGAAGCATAAAATCCAGACATCCAATTATCTGGCAAATTTAAAAGATTTGCTAACTCTACTTTTATCTTTAATCCAGTTATAATTTCAATTAACTTCGGAATAATACTTAATATTAATAAAGTAAGAAAACTGTATAGTTGAATTTTATAGAGATGCCTATCCATCTTATCAGTTCTTATTGGTTTTTTCTTATATTTCTTTGGATCAAACTGGGAATTTATTTCTCCTATCAAACTGGGAATTAAGATTGGTAGAAACCAAGTTAAAGCATTTATTAATTCACTTTCAACTTGATTAAAAAGTGCAAGTAATAGTAAACATATTATTCCAATTACCCACGAAGCAATCACATCTTTTACTTCTTTGATACCATGCCCTATTTGTTTATAAACTATCCTCCAACATATTAAATAAAGAGCCATATAAGAATTTAATACAACTATATCAACAATTAAATCAGCGTGAAAATCAATAGTTCGTGAAAAAAAGTAGTATAGGTAGATAATATACCAAACAAATGAAGATAAAATCATACTAGCATATGCATTCCACAATGTTTTTCCCTTAGGCACAAATATGTTATTTCTCTGCTTAAATATTTTGATCGATACTAACGCTTTTATAATAGCTAATATAACTGGTACTATCAAGATCAGCAAAATACTAATCCAATCACTCATCTGATTTTCATTTATTTTATAAGATTTCATTAAATCATTTAAAGTAGAATTGACTAAATTCAAGTGATATAAAAAATAAATAAATATTCCAGAAAATATCCCATCATAAATATTCATAAAAGCTAAGACTTCAATACTTTTTGAAAGAAAAGATCGGAATCTATGGAAGCGATTTATGTAGATAATAGCATGCGTCAGTATCAAAGCAAATTGAAAAATTATAACTAGTTTATATTTAGAAACAAAAAATATAATTGAAGTTAAGATTGAAATCAAAAAATAAGAAAAAAAACTAAATTTAGAATAATTACATTTAGTCAAAAATTTAAAATAAAAACCAGTCAATAATAAGCAAATAATTATCTCCAGAATATAAAGCGTTGTATACCTAGTGAAAATCAAACTAAATAAAAAGGAGGGAACAGCTACACTAAAAATAGATGCAGTAGCTAGTATAGGAACAATAGCAAGTACGTGTAAAAATTTCTTCCAAATTTTAGTAAAAATACTCATAGTTCTCCCACAATACTTAAATTCATCATCTCTCCCACTCACTCTTCAGCAAGCCATACATCAGACTGTCACAACGCTTGCCTTGGGCATCTTTGCGGTCTCGGATACGAGCTTCAAGAGTAAAGCCAAGTTTTTCCGCAACTCGTTGACTTTGGACATTGTAGCCAAAGCAGACCAGTTCTATCTTGTGAAGATCCAGTTCTTTGAAAGCTAGGTCAATCAAAGCACACGCGGCTTCTGGAACATAACCTCGACCCCAATAGTCTGGGTGCAAGGTATAACCTATCTCCAGCACATCATCTTCGTGACGATGGTTGAAATCAACAGAACCAATAACGGTATCGGTTCCTTTGGCCACAATTCCATAGCCTGCTGGAAGATTGTCTTTTTGATTGCGCTCACGAAGGATATGCTCCAGGTAATAAATCTCGTCTGCCAAGGTCTTGACGGGTGGAAATCCTGCAGGGTAGGAGACTTCTGGGCGACTGGCAAAGTCAAAGATATCCCTTGCATCCGCCACTGTACGAACTCGCAAGACAAGTCGCTCCGTTTCGATTCGTTCAGGTAACTCAGCTCTTGCCATCCTTCTTCCTCGCTTTCTTGATGAAGCTTCCCATGGGATCGACACGATTATCTAGATAGCGATAGACACGTTTATGGCCATCCCCCATAAAGTAAGTCGGTTCAAAAGAATCGTTACGGAAATGGCCCTTGTCATCTAACAAATCAGAATCAACAAGGCGGTTTAGAATCTTAGCAAAGATATGGCAGATGCCATCTTCCTCGATAATCCGATCTACCTGACAGTCCAATACGACTGGACAGGCATCCAGTATAGGTGCTTGTGTCAGTTTAGAAGGTTGGAAATCTAAGCCGAGTTTAGCAATCTTTTCACGGTGACTAATAAATCCAGCCTGTTCCATCTCAAGCATTAAACTTTCATCAGGAATATTCACAGTAAACTTCTGATAATGCTTAATCTGGTCTGCCGCATTTTCCTCGCTACCAACCCCGATTACGAGCCAATCTCCTAGACTATAGGAAGAACTACAAGTCGTCACATTATAGCCATGTGTCTGGTCCTGGTAACCCAAGATAAAAATTGGAAAACCATAGTACAATTTACTGGTCTCAAAAGATTGCTTCATGTCACCCTCCCTTGATAGGAACATAGACCTCGCTTTCGCTCCGTCTGCATCAATATCTCTAAATTCACCTGCGACCTTGGGTCTTGGTTCTTTAAAAGCTATAGAAAATCCCTGCCATCAACATGACAGGGACGAATGTGTATCCGCGGTACCACCCAATTTTGAGTGGCAACCACTCACAGCTTTCTTGATTCAATTTGACCATCAGCAACCAGCTTTGACATTTGTGCGGATTTCTCAGTACCACCGCTTCCTGTGACAAATGGGCTTCAAAGCACCTCTGAATGGTCTTATTCTATCACATTTTTAATCTCAAGACAAATGAAATTGTGGTGGAAATCTTATTGATTTTTGAATTTGAAAGTATGTCCTCTGTCTTACTTTTCCTCATAATTTTCAGTGGCTACTATTATCTTTCATGACAAGTTCTAACTTTGCTTGGCTTTCCAAATACCTATTACGGTAAGTTATTGCCATAGTTTTATACTCTTCGGAGGTCATTTTATAAAAATCAGCTTCTTCTTTGTAAGATTCTACAAACTTTTTGTAATAATCGATATCTTTCATCGGATTCTTAATGATTTTATCTATCAACACATAAATCCCTAAAAATACACCACCAAGAATCACCCCAAGAAAATAGGGCGCCGCAAGAAATGATTTAACTAACTCCATGAAGTCCACCATCACTTTCCTTCGAAATCCTTCCGAAAATGTTCTTTATAAACTTTTAATTCAAGCTCACAAACATCTTTGAGCTTTTTCCCAGCTGCAACTCGTCTTTGATGTGCTTTTATTAAAACATGTTCGGACTTTGTCTGATTAATAAAATAACACAACAGCCAATAAGCAACTATAACCCCTAACATTATAGTAATTATCCTAACCACCAAGAAAATCATCTCTCTACTCCTCTCTTAATGAACTTGCTGAAAACATTGTAACAAAACATCAGCAAAAATCGAGACCTTTTTCACAAGGAATGGCTCCTTTATCATAAGTAAAGCATTAATTTTATTTTAAGTACAGAAATGATGGGATTATAGTTATTTCAGGATAGATAATCTACATGCTAAATTACTTTATTTTCATAAGAAAAATCCCTGTCTTCTGACAAGGATTTTTCTTATTTTTCTTCCTTAGCTCTTTCTTCTTTTAGCCATTTTTCATAGCTTTCAAGTAGATTGATAGCCATTTGGGTTGCCAAGGCTAGTGAGAAGGCTTCTGTACCTTCAGTTGTTTCGTCTTGGACTTCCAATTTACTTTCTTCGTAAATGGCTTTGAGAGCCTTATTGCTAAGCGTGTCTTTAAATGCTTGGAATTCTTTCATGGTCAAAGCCTCCTTGATTCTACGGCAACTTTTACAGCTACTGTTACCGTTTTCACTTTAAGTTTACACCATTTCAGAGAAATTGCAAGGATTTTCCTCAATAATAAGGAGAGCTTTCACTCTATCTGCGACCTACTGAGCAGGAGTCGCAGCCCCTGTCAGATACTCAGTCGTATAAGCTACGATAGCTCCTGAATCAGCATTTACCGCGTATTTATAACGTAGACCACTAGCAGCATAATCAAAACTGATATTATAGACTTTACCGTCTCCTTCAGTCTTCAAATCCGTTTTCAAGTTGGTCACAGAACCCTCAGCTAGGCCAGCATGGTTAAGAGCTGTTGTTTGCGCAGTTTCTTTGGATACTGCTGTCTCTTCCTTGCTTTCGCTAGGTTGAGTTTCGTCTTTAGGCTCTTCACTTTTTTGAGTATCATCCTCATCCTTAGATGTTGGATGGTCACTCTTATGTTTCAAAATAGATCCTGACTGACCGTCAATCGTATACTCAAAATGGTTGTCTGACGTTGTGAAACTAATCTCATAACTTCCGTGAAGCCCAGAACGTGCTTTCGAAACTGTTGATTGAGAAATCTCAGAAGTTTTGACACCTGCATTTTTGTAAGCAATGTCGGCTGCATCTTGTTCTGACAAACGATAACCTGAACCGTTAAAGATAAACAGGCCTGCAGCGATGGCAACTGGGATAGCGAGCAAAAGCAGATAGCTCACTAGCTTTTTCATTTTTCGCATAAAATTCTCCGCTATTTTAATCTAATACTACTATTATATCTTAAAGTTCTAAAATTGTCAGATAAACTTGGCTCATTTTTAGGTCGACATTATAAAAAGTTCCCGATAGCTATCAGGAACTTCTACGAAATGTTACTATTTGGCCAGTTACAAAGACTAGGATGGCTATCCAGATAAAGAGGAAACCTTTCAATTCTCCAAAGCTGACCGTCTCACCAAAAATGAGAATGGCTACGAGAAGTTGAATCGTAGGATTAAGATACTGGATGAAACCGATAAGGTTAAGCGGTGCCCTTTTGACTGCTTCCGAGAAGCAAAGCAAAGGAACGGCAGTCACCACACCTGAGATGGCTAGGAGAAACATTTCCATGCTCGAATAGGAAGAAAATGATTCTGGAGAAAAGAAAATGAGATAGATAGCTACAAAAGGTAGTAGCAATCCACTTTCTACTAGCATGGCTACGTCACTGGAGAGCTTAACCCCTTTTTTGATGAGACCGTAGAAACCAAAGCTCAGAGCTAGTCCCAAAGAAACCATGGGAAGTTTTCCTGTATTGACAATAAGAACCAGTACTCCTATAAAGGCCAACACTACTGCTGCCCACATGGTTCTGCTCAATGATTCACGAAGAAAAATAAGAGCAAATAGTATGGAAACAATAGGCATAATGTAATAGCCCAGGCTAGCCTGCGTCGCTTGCCCATGACCCACAGCATAGATATAAATCAACCAGTTAGCTGCTATGAGAAAGCTGGCAAGTAGCATGCGAAGTAAGACTTTCTTATCTTGCCAAATTTCGATTAACTCATCTTTAAAACGTGCATTTTGCTTAGCAACTAGGGCATAAACCAACATAGTCACCACAGTAAAAACAATTCGCCATGAGAAGGTGTTGTAAGCCGAAACACCTGCTAGAAGCTTCCAAAAAAGGGATAAAAATCCCCATTGAATATAGGTTGCTAAACCAAAGAGTAGCCCTTGATTTTTTCTAGTCAACGACAACACCTGCTTTATCCACAGATAGGATGAAGGTTTCACCATCTAAGCCAAGACCATCTATTGCAGTTTTAAGAGCTTCAGCCTGATCGTTCGGCGCCAAGGTCATAACTGTTGGGCCAGCGCCTGAGAGATAGGTCGCATAAGCACTGTATTGGCCTGACAATTCTTTAATAGTCGCAAATTCTTTAACCAATTTTTGACGGTAGCGTTCGTGGAACATGTCTCCTTGGATAGCACGTCCTGCCTTAACCAAATCACCTGCAAAGAGGGCAGCAATGGCAACGTTGGCAATAGATGATGCAGCTACAGCTTCTTTGTAAGACAAGTCACTTGGAAGCACCCCACGTGAATCAGACGTCTTAAGTTCATAACTCGGAATGAAGGCTACAAAAGCACATTCTGGAAAATCTGTAACGACGCTATTAACATGTTCATCCACATAAGATGCCACAACAAGATTCCCAAAAATAGCTGGAGCAACATTGTCCGGGTGACCTTCAATCTTGGTCGCAATATCAAGTTTATCATCGTCTGAGAGCTTCAAGTCTGCCAATTGATTGGCCAACTCGATTCCTGCGACAATAACAGAACTTGAAGAACCTAGCCCACGCGCCAAGGGAATATCTGATGTCATCACCAATTTATGAGGCTGCAAATCAGACTTCACTTGCAAGGCTGTTGAAATGAGGAGGTTATTTTCATCTGAGGGAATATCTCCCAAATCGTGTTCGATATGCCATGCATCCGCTGGTTCAAGCACCTCGATTGTCAAATATTTAGAAACGGCAACACCCACAGAGTCAAAACCTGGACCAATATTGGCAGATGTTGCTGGAACAGTAATTTTCATAATAATACACCAAAAGGAGGAAAGCCATCAGCGACTTTTCTCCTTGAATACCTTTCTTATACGCACCAGTATGGGCTTATCAATTAGTTAGACAAAACTTTCAATGTGTTGACAACAGTGAAGTCTTCTGCTGCTTCAAGTTTTTCAGTAACAGCTTTGAGTTGTGTCTTAGACATAGCATGTGTAATCACAACGATGCGAGCTGTTGTGCCATTTGCTTTTTGTTGCAAGACTTGTTCAAATGAAATATCTTCTGAGTTGAAGATTTCAGACAAGTGAAGGATTTTACCTTTTTCGTCTGGCGTATCAAGGGCAAAGTAGTAGTTGCTCTTAACATCTGCTGGATTAGCCAATGGCAAGTCACGACGGAACTCGTTAAATGGTTTACCAACATTGCCATCTGAAAGACGACGAGCAATACGGATAATATCTGCCAAAACAGATGTTGCTGTTGGTTTTTGACCAGCACCAGGACCGTAGTACATTGATTCGCCAATACCGATAGATTCAACAAAGACTGCATTCATAACATCGTTGACGCTAGCAAGTGGGTGATTTTTTGGCAAGAATGTTGGTGATACTTCTGCTGAGATACCTGATTCTACTTCACGCACATCACCAACCAATTTGATGACATAGCCCAATTCTTGAGCGACAGCTACATCATCAGTAGAGATGTTTGTAATCCCCTTGTGAGTCACATCGTCGAAATCAATTGTGGCACCAAAACCAAATTGGCTAAGGATAACAGCTTTATAAGCAGCGTCAATACCTTCAACGTCGTTGGTTGGATCACTCTCAGCATAACCAAGTTCTTGGGCAGTCTTAAGAGCATCCTCATATGACCAACCTTCGTCAACCATCTTAGTCATCATAAAGTTAGATGTTCCGTTGAGCACACCAAGGATACGTGTCACCTTGTCAGATGTCAAAGAATTAGCCAAAGTACGCAAAATTGGAATACCACCAGCAACCGCAGCTTCATAGTAGAAAGCCACACCCTTATCTTGGGCAAGAGAAATCAACTCTTTGCCGTGAGTGGCAATCAAGTCCTTATTGGCAGAAACAACGTTTTTACCTGCTTCAAGTGCTCTAGTGATAAAAGTACGAGCTGGCTCGATACGACCCATCAATTCAACAACGATTTGAATCTCATCATCGTTAAGGATTTCGTCAACATTTGTGACAAAATTGTAGTCGTTACCTGCAGCGATAAGACGATTTTTTTCCTCGTCATCTTTAACCAAAACCTTCGCAATTTCGAGTTGGTCACGTGAGGCTGCAAGAACCTTTTCACCATTTTCCTTCAAGAGGAAGGGAATACCGCTAGCTACTGTACCAAAGCCAAGCAATCCAATTTTAATAGACATTTACGATTTCTCCTTAAAAACATACATTTTTTTAATTGTAACATATTTCTATCGGAATTGACAGAATATTGTTGCCATTTAAGGAGCTAAGTATTCTTTTTTACTGAAAATTCTGTGCATTTCCACTCCATTTTTGTTAGAATAATAGCTAGACCTATTTGAAAGGGGATACAATGACTTCTCAAAAGAAAAAATCAACTAACGCTAACAAAAAGAAACTGAACCTTCTTCTGCTTTTCCTAAACCTAGTCCTTCTTGGCTTACTGGCAGTTTTTATGTTAAACCGCCCAAGCCAGTCTGGAAATAGCCAAAAAGGAACCCAGACAAGCCAATCTACGAGTACAGCTAAATGGAAAACCTATGACGAGCCTGTCCAAATCCCTATCCTGATGTATCATGCCGTACACGTCATGGATCCATCTGAAGCTTCTAACGCCAACCTTATCGTTGACCCAGACCTCTTCGAGGCACAAATCAAGGCTTTGTCAAAGGCAGGTTACTATTTCCTAACGCCTGAAGAAGCCTATAAAGCCTTCACCGAAAATGCCTTGCCTGCTAAGAAGGTTGTCTGGCTGACCTTTGATGACGGTAACGAAGATTTCTATACGATTGCCTATCCGATTCTCAAAAAATACAAGGCTAAGGCGACCAACAATGTCATCACTGGCTTTGTTAAGAAGGGAAATGCTGGAAATCTTACCGTCAAGCAGATGAAAGAAATGATGGCGCACGGCATGAGCTTCCAGTCTCATACGGTTAACCACCCCGATTTGTCAGCCACTGACAAGGCAACACAAAAGGTTGAATTAACGGATTCTATCGACTTCCTTGAAAACAAGCTCAATACCAAGGTCAATACCATTGCCTACCCATCAGGTCGCTACAATCAAACGACACTGGACCTAGCTAAGAAAACATACAAGTTAGGACTGACAACTAACGAAGGGCTAGCTAGTGCCAAGGATGGTCTCCTCTCACTTAATCGTGTCCGTATTCTGCCAACAACAACAGCTAAAGGACTTCTCAGCGAGATTGCTACTGACAATAAGTAAAAGAAATCACTTGATTCTTGAATCAAGTGATTTTTATGTTCTAGTCAAATATTTCTGATAGGAGAGCCACACCCTTTTCAATTTCAGCATCACTTAGGGTGATTGGTGGCAAAAGACGAATCACGTTTGTCCCTGCAGTTAAAACAATTAACCCCTTATCTCGAGCCGACTGGACCAATTCTCCTAAATTACCAGTAGTCTCAATCCCAATCATATAGCCCAAGCCACGTACAGTGGTGACCGTCTCTTTATCAGATAAAGCTGCCTGCAATTTTGCTTGTAGCTGGTTTCCATTTTCAAAGGCAGTATCTAGAAAACCTGGGACCAACATAACTTCAAGCGTAGCTTTGGCCGCCGCCATAGCCAGTTTATTTCCTCCAAAGGTAGAGCCGTGACTTCCGTAAGAGAAGGCTTCTCCAAGAGATGACTTAGCAAGCATGGCACCAACTGGCACCCCATTTGCCAAACCTTTTGCCAGAGTAAAGATATCTGGTTCAATATCGTAGTGCTCATAAGCATAAAGCTTACCAGTACGACCAAGTCCTGTCTGAACCTCATCTACAATAAGATAAATACCCGTCTCCTTACAAAAGTCAGCCAAAGCCTTAACAAAGTCCTTATCAGCAGGTTGAACACCCGATTCCCCTTGAACCAACTCCAACATAATAGCCGCTGTTTCGTCACTAGCTAGGGCCTTGACACTATCTATGTCATTGAAAATAGCATAGCTAAAGTGGGGCACACCTTCACCAAAGCCTTGTTTGATTTTATCCTGACCGGTGGCAGACATGGATCCAAACGTTCGACCATGGAAGGAATTTTGAAAGGTAATGATTTCTTGTTTGCCTGATGCCTTACGAGCGATTTTTATAGCTGCCTCATTGGCCTCTGCACCACTGTTACAGAAAAAGGCCAGATAATCCTTGTCACCAATTAGAAGACCGGCAACATCTTCTTGCAACTGATTGTGATAAAGATTAGGCTGGTGCAAAATCTTACCCACCTGCTTTGTCAAAGCCTGATTGACAGAGGGATGATAGCCCAGATTGGTTACCCCGATACCTGATGAAAAATCCAAGTAGGTCTTGCCAGTTGTATCAGTCAAATAATTGCCCTGTGCCGAAGCGAAATCAATCGCTGCGCGCTTATAGTTTGAAAATAGTTTTGTCATCGCTTACTCCTTGATTATGGTACCATCTGTCAGGTTATCACCAATAATGACCTGATTGACACCGGCTTGAACTGTCTGAACAGCGCTTTGAATTTTAGGAATCATGCCCCCAGTTATCACGCCTGAATCTATTTTTTCCTGAACGTCCACAAGATTCAGATGATCTAAAACCTGTCCATTCTCTAAAACACACTTAACATCTGTCATAAGGATAAGTTTTTTGGCACCTAGACTAATTGCCACAGCTCTAGCAAGGTAATCCGCATTGATATTGAGCAAATCTCCCTGCTCACTATATCCTAAGCTAGGAATCAAGGGGATCTTACCTTGAGCAAGGAGTGCTACTAAGGTCTGATTGGTGATGTTTTTGACTTCACCCACAAAGCCATAGGTCTCTTGATCTAAGAAATCAGCATGGACAAGGTCTGGCAATTCATCAACAAGCTGATAGGCTGGCAAACCTGCAGTTGTCAGCTCACCTGCTAAGTTTTCCCCAACTATGTCAACCAAAGCTTCTCTAATCAAGGCCATATCTGACTGACCAGTCACACGAAGACCATTGACCTTGTGAATTGGAATATGATTCTCCTCCATCAGCTGATTAATAGCAAAACCGCCCCCATGAACGATAACAATTTTTTGACCAGCCTGCTGCCATTCTGACAGTTTGGTCAGTATCTCAGGAGTTAGCTGTTTACTGGCTACTCCACCAATCTTAATTACAATATATTCAGCAGTCATCAGTTAACTCCTTTTCCTTAGATAGTCTAAGTGTGATAGAGGGCATTAATCTTAACGTAATCGTAAGAAAGATCACAACCCCAAGCGGTTCCTTTTTCATGTCCAGCATGAAGATCTACCGTAATGGTCACTTCATCCTCATGCATGATGTCTTTCATTTCCTCATCATCAAAGGTCACAGGACTAGAGGCAAGCATGACTGGCAGACCGCCAAGCATAATATCAACATTGTCCACAGGAACGTCCACACCGGCATAGCCAACAGCAGCTAGAATACGTCCCCAGTTAGGATCTTCACCAAAAATGGCTGTTTTGACCAGACTTGAACCAACAACAGATTTTGCCATCATACGGGCATCAAGGGCATTAGGGGCATTGATCACATCAACTTGGATGAGTTTATTGGCACCTTCACCGTCCTTGGCAATTTTCTTAGCCAATTCTTGCATCACGAAATTAAGCATTTTTGAAAACTTATCAAATTCTGGTGTACCTGGCAGAATCTCTTCATTGAGGGTGCAACCATTTGACATGACAAGAACCATATCATTAGTTGATGTATCCCCATCAACTGTAATCTGATTAAAGGTCTTTTCCACATTTTGGCTCAAGGCTAATTGAAGGGTGTCACTAGAAATATTAGCATCACAAGTGATAAATCCTAGCATGGTTGCCATATTCGGGTGAATCATGCCTGAACCCTTAGCGACACCAGACATAGTGACAACATCACGACCAAAAGTCTCCGTCACAGCAATGGTCTTAGTCGCTGTGTCAGTCGTCATAATTGCCTTAGCAAAATCATCAGCATTCCCATTGACCACCAACTTGGAAAGACCATTTTTCAAGGTATCCATTGGTAGCAACTCACCAATAACCCCTGTAGAAGCCACACCAACCAAATCTGGTTCAACGCCTAACTTTTCAGCGGTCCACTCCTGCATGGTGTAAGCATCCTCCAATCCTTGAGTCCCTGTACAAGAATTGGCTACACCTGAGTTAACAACGATAGCCTTCATTTTTCCAGCCTTTTTAACTGAGGTCTTGGTCACAATTAGAGGAGCTGCAATCACCTTATTGGTCGTGTAAACACCTGCCACACTGGCTGGTTTTTCAGAGACAATCCAACCAAAATCCATTTTTCTCTTTTTAAATCCTGCATGTAGCCCATCTGCTGAGAATCCCAGCGGACTAGCAATTGTTCCATCGATGACTTTCATATTTTTTCTCCTAACTCTATGCTTAGATCTACAAGTATGACGGTGTCATAAGCAAACCTTCCGTCTCATCCCACCCCTGCATGAGGTTGAGATTTTGCACTGCCTGTCCAGCTGCTCCCTTAATCAGATTATCAATAACTGAAATAACTGTCAGAACATTGGTTTTTTCATTATAGGCAAAGCCAATATCTGTAAAATTCGATCCGATAACATTGTGCAGTTCTGGCAAGCTGTCTTGAACACGTACAAAGGGTTTATCGCTATAAGCCTTTGTGAATGCTGAAGCCACATCAGCTACAGTAACGCCCTTCTTCAACTTACAATAAACCGTGGCCATGATTCCGCGATTAACTGGTAAAAGCGACGTTGAAAACTGAATCTCAGGCATTTCCGGATTAAAGGTCTGCAAGGTTTGAACAATTTCAGGAATATGCTGATGATGATTGAGTTTATAAGTCACGTAATTATCGTGAACATTGACAAAATGACTAGACTCACTCAAAGCCTTACCCGCACCAGTTAAACCAGACTTGGCATCCACAATGACACTATCCGTCTCAATCAGACCAGAAGCAACCAAAGGAATCAGGGCCAACTCCGTCGCTGTTGCATAGCATCCAGGATTGGCAATAAATTTCTTATCCTTCACATCTGTATATTCTGATAATGCATATGTAAATTTATTCAACACACTCTGCTTGGCAGGTGATTTTTTATACCATTCTTGATAAACATCTGCCGGCAAGCGATGATCCCCAGATAAATCAATAACAGGAAAATCAGCTTGAACAAATTCCTCTGCAAGCGAACTAGCAACTCCTGAAGGTGTGGCAAAGAAGACCAAATCCGCCTTTTTAATAATCTTTTCCGCATCATAAGCTTCAATATCTAAGTCACAAACACCTGTCAGATAGGGATACACATCAGACAATCGTCGGCCCACTTCCTTGGTTGCGTGAATAGAAACAAGTTCCACTTTTTTATGATTATTCAAAATTTTAACTAACTCTAAACCACTATAACCAGTGATACCAATGATTGAAACTTTCATTTATGCACTCCTTTTGTATAAATATGTAACCAGTTTATTGTATTTTTATTCATTTGTCAAGGAAAAACTGAAATTAATATGAAAAAAACAAGCAGTCTTTTTCAACTACTTGTTTCATGATTGTTATCTAGTTATTAAATAATTGCAAGTCGGCAATACGATCGACTGCTTCGACCAGACGTTCTGGCTCTACCAAAAGCCCGATACGAACATAAGCATCTCCTGCAGGACCAAATCCTTTACCTGGTGCCACAGCAACATGAGCCTTCTCAAGCAAAAGATTCGCAAAACTCTCACTAGTGTAACCCTCTGGTACAGGCATCCAAGCATAGAAAGAACCTTTGGATGGAAAGGCCTTCCAGCCAATCTTAGCAGCTGCCTGGACAAAAGCATCTCGGCGGCTATCATAAGTCGCATTCAGTTGAGCAACAGCCTCCTCAGATTTAGGATTTAAGAGGGCTGCAATCCCAGCCTCCTGCAAGGCAGGAAAGATTCCCACAAAAAGATGGTCTTGAATCAGATTTAAGGCTTCAATCATTTGGTCATTCCCAGCAGCAAAGGCCAAACGCCAACCAGCCATATTGAAGGTTTTCGAGAAAGTATAGAACTCAATGCCCACATCTTTAGCACCAGGTGTTGATAAGAAGCTAGGATTCTCATAGCCTCGATAGCCCAAAGCTCCGTAAGCTAAATCACTCACCACACCAACTTCGTAAGTCTTAGCCCAGGCAACCAACTTTTCATAAAAGGCCTTAGTCGCCACAGCACCCGTAGGATTATTTGGATAATTGATATAGATAAACTTAGCACGCCGAGCTATCTCTTCAGGAATGGCATCCAAATCTGGCAAGAAATTATTTTCAGCCGTCAAAGGAAAGGTCTTATAGGCTACACGTCCTAGACTCACTCCTGATAAATAATCAGGATATCCTGGGTCAGGTAGGAGCAGGAGGTCACCTGGATTCATCAAAGCTAGGGGCAATTCCACAAGCCCAATTTTAGCCCCACCCATGACACAAATCTCACGCTCCGCATCCAAATCGACCCCATAATGTTTCTTGTAAAAACTAGCAGCAGCCTCCTTAAAAGGACGATTGCCTCGAAACTGTGAGTACTTATGGCTAGCAGGATCTTTCGCTGAGGTACAAAGCGCCTCAACAATATGGTCATAGGTTGGTTGGTCTGGATTCCCCTGACCAAGATTGATAACATCTGCACCTTCCGCCACCTTGGCATTAACCTTAGCAACCAAACCAGCAAAAAACTGTTCTGGCAATGCCTTCAATAAGTCAGATTCTTCAAATAACATAAACACTCCTTAATGATACAAGTCCGTGCGACGATCCTCAAAAACAGGAATCTGACCTCGAACCTTATCTACCTCTTCAAGATTAATATCGGCCGTAAAAATGCCCTCCTCATGCTCCTTGGTTTGTAAGACCACATTTCCAAGTGGATCGATAACCATAGAATGTCCTGAAAAGACATCGTCTGGTCCTGCTCCAACACGATTGACAGCAACTACAAAAGCTTGATTTTCAACTGCACGCGCCTTTAACAAAATCTCCCATTGCTGCACTCGAGGTTCCGGCCACTGCGCTACCACAAAAAGCACCTTGGCCCCTTGTGCCATATGTGTTCGCACCCATTCAGGAAAACGGATATCATAACAAATGACACTGGCAGCTATCACACCATCAAGCTCAAAAACAGACTCATTCGACCCACCAGACATGTACTGGTCCTCTGCCATAAGGCCAAAGAGATGGACCTTGCTATAGGTATTGATTAAGTCCCCAGACTTATTGTAGACATAGGTTGTATTGTAGAATTTGCCATCTTTCTCAATAGCAACGGACCCTCCAATAATAGCTACAGCATGTTTCCTAGCAAAATGAGACAAGAGTTCTTGAGAGTCCAATCCAGCCTTATCCGCAAGCCCATCAAGTTCATTTAAAGCATAGCCTGTATTCCACATTTCAGGAAGCACAATAACATCAGGATTGTCATCAAGCGCCCTCTCCAACATCTCTTTCACGTGTTTTTTATTTTCCACAGGCTGTCCGTGAACGACATCCATCTGTACCAACGCAATTTTCATAATAACCTCGATTCTATATTAACCATTATAGCACTCCAAAAGACGTCACAAAAATTGAAAAATTCAATCTCATGATAAAGAAAGGCTATCAAAAAAGGCTGGACATAATGTCCAACCTAATCATTATTACACTAAGCGATATCAACGTAACGACGAACACCGCTCACTGTCATGTATGAAAGCCATGTGTGACCGTCCGCTGTCAAAACCTTATCGTAGTTAACGCTCATACCTTTATCATAGTAAGCCAACTCTGGGCTTGAAACCTTGGCTTCTGCCTTGATTAACGCACGACCTGTGAAGGTATAACGGCCTGATTCTGGGAAACTTGGTTTATCGGCTGGCTTAGCAACGGGTTTTGTTTCTGGTTTAGCTTCTGCCTTGGCTGCTGCAATATCAACATAGCGACGGGCACCACTTGTTGTCACGTATGAAAGCCATTGACGACCATCGGCTGTCAAAACTTTATCATAGTTAACGCTCATACCCTTATCATAGTAGGCCAATTCTGGGCTTGAAACCTTAGCTTCTGCCTTAATTGACGCACGACCTGTGAAGGTATAAGTGCCTGATTCTGGAAGACTTGGTTTATCCGCTGGTTTAGCAACGGGTTTTGTTTCTGGTTTAGTTTCTGCCTTGGCTGCTGCAATATCAACATAACGACGAGCACCACTTGCTGTCATGTATGAAAGCCATTGACGACCATCGGCTGTCAAAACCTTGTCATAGTTAACACTCATACCCTTGTCATAATAAGCTAATTCTGGGCTTGAAACCTTAGCTTCTGCCTTAATTGACGCACGACCTGTGAAGGTATAAGTGCCTGATTCTGGAAGACTTGGTTTATCCGATGGTTTAGCAACTGGTTTAACTTCTGGTTTAGTTTCTGTAGCTTTAACTGTTGCAATATCAACGTAACGACGGGCACCGCTTGCTGTCATGTATGAAAGCCATTGATGACCATCGGCTGTCAAAACTTTGTCATAGTTAACACTCATGCCCTTGTCATAGTAGGCCAACTCTGGGCTTGAAACCTTAGCTTCTACCTTGATTGACGCACGACCTGTGAAGGTATAAGTGCCTGTCGCTGGAAGGTTGATGGCACCTGTAGTGGCTGGTTTGCTTTCAGCTGGTTTGCTGCTAGTAGCATAATCGCCACCTTCAATACCGAAGTATTCTTCCAAACTCAAGCCTGAATCGTGAATATCTTTAGCTTCTTTACCCACATAGCGGATGTGCCATGCTTCTGGCATGTAGCCGGTTGAAGCTTCTTTACCTGCTTGGAAACGCACGATAAAGCCATAGTTATGTGCATTGTCTTTAAGCCATTGACTAGCTCGTGAATCTTCAAGCAAGTTACCAGATTTATCAGTCAAATCAAAGACCAAACCAGTTTGGTGTTCGCTATATCCAGGACGAGCTGAGTAACGATCTGCAGCTGCCTGACCATCACGGCTTACGTAGTTGTCGTAAAGAGTCTTTTGATAATCGTAAGAACGGAAACCACTGTATGAACGTCCGACATTCAAACCTTGGTTAATCATATCATCACGAAGGCGAACAAAGGCTGCCTTAGCTGTAGGATTTTCACCTGGATTATAGTCCTTAGAAAGACCATGCTTCTTATTGACAATGATAATATCATCGTATTTACCACGAACACTGTAGTAAGAACCGTTATTGGTCAATTTCCCTGTTACATGGGATTCATTAGATTGAGGCACTGTGGCTGTAGTTTCGGTAATATAAGTTCGTTTACCATCCAACATGTAGTAAAGATGCACAGAATAAGTACCCGCATCACCCTTATGGCTAGCTGTGTCTACATGAACCTTGTAGCTACCGTCTGATTGTTTGTCGGCATGATACCAAGTAAGGTCATCTTGACCATTCTTATCCGACCAGATTGGAACACGAACTTCTTTAACTTCTTTGCCACCGCCTGAAACATTAGTTACGACAACATCAAAGCCATTAGACGTTTGGTTGGTAATCGTCAATTTTCCTGTTACTTGAGATTCAGGAACTGTGGCTGTAGTTTCGGTAATATAAGTTCGTTTACCATCCAACATATAGTAAAGATGGACAGAATAGGTACCAGCATCGCCCTTGTGACTGGCTTTATCTACATGAACCTTGTAGCTACCGTCTGATTGTTTATCAGCATGATACCAAGTGAGGTCATCTTGACCATTCTTATCTGACCAAATTGGAACACGCACTTCTTGAACTGTCTTGCCACCACCTGAAACATTAGTTACGACAACATCAAAGCCGTTAGAAGTTTGGTTGCTGATGGTCAATTTTCCTGTTACTTGAGTTTCAGGGACTGTGGCTGTAGTTTCGGTAATATAAGTTCGCTTACCATCCAACATGTAGTAAAGATGGACAGAATATGTACCAGCATCGCCCTTGTGGCTGGCTTTATCTACATGAACCTTGTAGCTACCGTCTGATTGTTTATCGGCATGGTACCATGTAAGGTCATCTTGACCATTTTTATCTGACCAGATTGGGACACGGACTTCCTGAACTGTCTTGCCACCACCTGAAACATTGGTTACGACTACATCGAAGCCATTAGACGTTTGGTTGTTGATAGTAAGGTTACCAGAAACACGGTTTTCTTGTGGTTTAGACTCAGTAGTTTTCAAAGTCGCAATATCCACATAACGACGTGTACCACTGTAGCTAATGTAAGAAATCCATTGGTGGTTATCCGCAGTCAAGACCTTGTCATAGTTCACTTTGTAGCCTTTTTCCAAGGTATAAAGTGTTTCTGCAGAAGCCTTAGGTTCATTTTTAACATTCAAGCTACGTGTCACATTATAAGTACCACTTGCTGGAAGCTTTTCAGCACCGCTAGTTTCTAGTTTTGCTTGATTAGTCTCTGTTGGTTTAGCAGCTGGTGTTTCAGCTTTGGCAGGTGTCAAAGTCGCAACATCTGCATAATAGCGAACATAGTCATAACCAAGGTAAGAAATCCATTGGTGATTATCCGCAGTCAAAACTTTGTCATAGATAACATGGTCACCCTTACTGAAAACAAAAGTAGGTTTGAGGTCTGCTTTTGGTTCTTTCTTAATATCTGTGTCACGTGTAAAGTAGAAAGTTCCTGTCGCTGGGATGTTCAAAGCACCTGTTGTGGCTTGAGCGCCATTAGAAGGTTTGCCATCCCCACTACCACTATTACCATTACCACTACCAGCTGCCACTGGTTTCACTGGCGCATAACGACGCACGCCAGAGTATGATTTGTAGCTAATCCATTGGTAGCCGTCAGCTGTCACGACTTGATCGTAAAGGACGCTGTCTCCTGGATTTACATAAAATTCAGCCTTGGCAGACACCTTAGGTTGATTCTTAATCTCTGTACGTTCCTTGTAGACATAAGTTCCTTGACTTGGAAGGTCACTGTCTGTAGTTGTAGCTGGTTGGCTCACCAAACTAGTATTGACATCCGCTCTCACCATACTAGATACATCAAGATTAGTGGCTGTTTCAGATGAAGCATTTGTGTTCCTTATCGCTTCTGAGCTAGCAGTTGTTGATTCAGAAATTTTATCTGTTGCTTGTGAGGTACTAGCACTCACTTCACTTCTAGCCTCGCTAGTAGCAGTTTCACTAGCGGTTTGGCTAGTTGTTGAGACTTGGCTAGCTTTCTCACTTGATGCTACCCCATCGGTTGCTACACCACTGAAAATATCAGCTGCTGTCACAGCATCACTATCTGAGGTAGCACGCAAAGTGGCATCTGAAAATGTTGAAACCTCATGATGCTCATCAGCCAAAGCTTGACCTGCAAAGACCAAACTAGCTCCTAAAAGAACTGATGCTGCCCCAAATGAATATTTACGAATGGAAAAACGTTGTTGTTCGTGTAAAAATTTTTCTCGTTTCATATCAATTATTCTCTCTATCGAATTGATGTTACTGTTTGATTGTAACACTCAGTGACAAATATTACAAGTGTTTTACAGAATATTACTAAATATTTCTCACTTGTCCATTAGTATACCAAATTTATTTGACTTGTTCACACCTAAATCATAAACTGTCCAATTTTTGTCATAATCGGAAAATGACTGATTATACTTATATATTCGTTGTTTTTCCAAAAAAATGGAAAATAAAGTAAAAACACGACAGCTTTAAAGGCCATCATGTTTCATTTTTGAACCTTTTATCAATGTCCTACATCTGAATATGAAATGTAGTATCGTTGACCATCCTTAACAAAACTATACCAGTTTCCATCAGGTAAAATTTCATATTTGTCCCAATCAACATCCCCTGCAGGAAGTTTAGAAACGGCTCCACTGTCTTTATCTGGCGCAGCATAAACAGGCGTTTCCTCATCAAGTGTCAATGTTCCAGAAGTAGCTGTCCAAGCACCTCGACCCCCTTCAACTCCTCCCACTTGAGAAGCTGGTGTTGTAGATTCAGCCACTTGTCCACCATCTGTAGTTCCTGCTTGAGCTTGAGAAGAAGCTTTAGGTGCTACTGCTGAGGCCTGATTGTCATTTTCTTCATTTGAAACTTCTGAAGTTGATGATTGAGCTGATTTCTTATCCTTCTTAACAACTTTACTTGAGCTTGAAGATGATTTTTTGACCGTCTTGGCTGGGCTACTACTTATGCTAACACGCGCAGATTCATGACTATTAAACTTAGTCACTAAGAAGACAGCAAGGATAACTACAATTAGAGCTAATAGAATACCAATAAGTTTACTTGTATTTTTCATGAGTGAGATTCCTTTTCTGATAATTTACGAGGTTATTATAATATATAGAAAGCTAAATTTTTCATTGAAGTCATAAAAGGTCGTTTTTTCGTCATAATCAGAAAATAACATTTTAAAACAAAAATACTATATACATCAAACTGCCATGTTTTTTGGAACAAGCATCTTAGCTACAATCTCTTTTTGTTTAGCTTTCGAAACCAAGCATGACTCTCCGTTTTCAAAATAAATTACACCTAAATCTTTGTCCAATCTCACAATGTTTTCGGGATTTACAACAAATGATTTATGGCATTTATATAGTCTGCAGTCTTGTTTCACAATTTTTGACAATTGACCATAGAACTCAATCTGCTCTTCCGTTGTATGAAGAATCACCTTATGAACTGTTGGAGATGTTTCAAAATAAAGAATCTTATGAAAAGGAACTTGTATAGTTGCATTCTTTGTATCTACCGTAAAAGCACACTCTATTTGGCTAAGACCATTTTTAGAAAGTGCTAATCCAATATCAGAAATAATCCTATCTTCATATTCATTATCAGGCAAATTCTTATCAATAAAATCAAGTGCAGCTAAGCGATACTGAAAGGTTGAAGGTAGGAGTTCGGGATGTGCTGTGATGAAAACAATACTTGCATACGGATCTCGCTCACGAATCTGTTGAGCAACCAATATTCCCCCTTCGACATCACTGTCAGATCCAATATCTAAGAAAAACAGTAAGTGCGAACCCCTTTCCGTAATACACTCTAATAATTGATTGGGTTTATCGTATAAATCAACCTTTCCAATTCTTAAAATATATATTTGTTTGGACTTTTGGATAGCATCCTCAAGACGAGCTTGTTGAAAATAATCTTCTTCTAAAACAAAAATATCTAACATGCTCAATACCTCCGTTTTATAACATTTCCTTTCAATAACTTGATGAATTAGCTACTTATAGAATGAATCCTATACTTTCATTTTGATTCTACAACTTTCGCTAATTTACGGCAAATATTTTCAAAACATATTGAACAATATATTTATTCAACTCTTGAAACTAAAAAAACACCACCCTCAAAAGAGAGTGATGTTACGAATCTTAAGAAATATCCACATAGCGTCTTGCACCACTATAGGTTACATAAGACAACCAGGTGTGGCCATCAGCTGTTAGGACCTTGTCATAGCGAACGGACATGCCTTTATCATAGTAGGCTAACTCTGGGCTTGCAACGCTTGGCTGAGCCTTGATTGAGCTAGGTTTGGTAAAGGTATAGGTGCCAGTTGCCACTAAGCTTGGGCTTGCTGGTTGAGCAACTGCTGTTGCCTTAGCATCAATAGCAACGTATCGGCGGTTGCCTCCATGGCTGACATAAGAGAGCCAGGTATGACCATCTGCAGTCACCAATCTGTCATAGTTAACGGACATACCAGCATCATAGTAGGCCAACTCTGGACTTGCCATACTTGCTTCTGCTTTAATGCTAGAGCGTTCTTTGAAAGTGTAGGTTCCAGATGATGGTGTACTTGGTTGAACTGGTTGTTCTACTGGTTTAGTCACACTTGTTGGTGCGATGGCCACATAGAAACGATGTCCTGAATAGCTGAGATAAGAAAGCCATGTATAGCCATCATTATTGACAACCTTGTCATAGTTGACTGACATGCCTGAATCGTAGTAGCTAACATCAGGGTTGGCTACTAAAGGTTGAGTCTTAATGCCAGAATGAGCGGTAAAGGTGTATGAACCTGAAGCTGGAAGATTGTGGCGAGTTGCATTTTGAACTGGAACAGTTGTGCTAGTGCCTCCGATACCTACCATCTTACCATCTTGGACATAGTAGAGATGGACAATATATTCGCCCGCTTCAGCCTTATGATCACTAACATTGATGCGAACCTTGTAGCTACCATCACTTTGTCTGTCAGCTTGGTGCCATACAAGATCGTCTTGACCGTTTTGAGCTGTCCAAACTGGAACACTTACGCCTTGGATAGCCTTGTCACCACCAGAAACATTAGTGATATGAACATCAAAACCAAGGTTAGAGAGATTTTCAATATTGATAGTACCGCTTGGTTTGCTTTCTTGTTGAGCAAGTTTAGACACGGCTACATAACGGCGGTTGCCATTGTAGCTGAGGTAAGAAAGCCATTGGTAACCATCACCACTGACAATCTTGTCGTAGTTGACTGACATGCCAGCATCGTAGTAGGCCAACTCTGGACTTGCCACACGAGGTTCTGCCTTGATGCTAGAACGTTCTTTGAAGGTATAAGTTCCTGAATCAGGAAGGCTATAGCTAGTAGTTGTATGAGTTTCTTCAACCTTGGCAGGAACTGTGTAAGTTGTGCCACCCACACCAACTAATTTACCATTAGTTTCAACATAGTAAAGATGAACATTGTAGAGGCCACGTTCATTCTTGTGGTCAGTTAGACTGACGTTAACCTTGTAGTTACCATTGTTAAGACGAGTCGCATTGTACCAGATGATATCATCTTGACCATTCTTTTCAGACCAGATTGGAACAGATACCCCAAGGATACCGTTTTGATCTGATACATTACTAATAACCACACTAAAGTCACCATTATCATGGCTTTCAATAGCAATATCGCCTCTTGGTTTAGCTACAGCCTCTGCAACAGCACCTAGGTCGACATAACGACGAGTACCACTGTACGAAGTGTAAGAAATCCAACGGTGGTTGTCAGCAAGCAAAGATCTATCGTAGTTGACTGACATACCTGGATCAAAATTGAACTCAGTCTTGGCAGTCAAGCTAGGTTGGTTCTTCACATCTGCAGGTTTAGTGAAGTAATAAGTACCACGTTCAGGGATGGTTTCATCTCTAGTCGCTTCAGTGTTGCCACTAGTATTTTCGGCCTTCAAAGCTGCGATATCAGCATAGTAGCGTTCATAGTCGTAACCAATGTAAGAAATCCATTGGTGATTATCTCTCTTCAAGACCTTGTCGTAGATAACATGGTCGCCTGCACTAAAGACGAAGGTAGGCTTGATATCCATGATTGGTGCAGTACGAATTTCTGTTGTGCGACGGAAATAATAGGTACCGTTTGATGGGATATCAAGAGAACCATCAGCAGTCACTGGACCATCCACACCAGGTTGAGGAGTATCCACAGCTTCACGGTCAGTAACTCTAGCTTCTGCTACTTCTGAAGTTGCTGAACGGTTAGTCTCACTTGCTACTTCAGAGCTAGCTACTGATGACACCTCAGAACGTGGGCTAGCCACTTCTGATCTAGAAACAGTAGCAACAGCAGATGCAGAATGAGCAACCTCTGCCGGTACTTCCAAAGAAGCAGCCTCGCTAGCCACTACACTATTAGCTTCAGAAGAGGCAACCTCACTGCTAGCAAGCTTAGGTCTTGGCGCTTCAGATCTTGAAGCTGGTTGATTGAGGACATCGGTAACAGCTTCTGAAGTTGCCTGGTCAATTTGAAGTGGTTCAGAATTATTTACAAAAACTTCATAATCCTTGCTGGTACTTGTGCTGTTGGCTTGTTCCTGAGCCAAAGCATGTCCACCAAGCATCAAGCTCGCACCAATCAAGACTGATGCAGCTCCAAAAGAATATTTACGAATTGAGTAACGTTGACGTTCCTTAACAACATATGCCTTTCTCATTTTGATCACTCTCACTTTCTAGGCTGTTTGATAAAACTTGGAACCGTTTTCACATTTCTATTATACCCCTTTGAAATATTTTTTACAATTATTTCAATATTATTACTAAAGTTTTTAAGTATGAAAAAAAGAGCTGAAAGTTCAGCTCTTCAATAATGTTTTTACTCTGCCCAGGTACTATAGTCCTGAAGCGAACCGATATCATGCTCTTGTCCATCCTTTGACTCAGAAGCGGAAAGTTTTGTTCCACTAAACATATCCGTCTGATCTGGTTTAGCTAGCAAATGAGAAACTTGCTCTAGAGCATCATCTCCAAAGAAAACCAATTCTCCAGAAACTTCCGTGTTCAAAATTGTCATAAGCGCTTTATTGGAATTGATGTTTAATTCCTTAATTCTAGAAGAATTTGGATCAGACAACTCTAGAAATACTGCATTAGACCTTTTCCGAATACGAAGTCCATAATAATCTAATCTTTCATTTAGCGATTTACTAAAATAGTATCGTTCGTAAGTCATCGTATGTTTATCATCTTTATCTACTCCACCTTGAATAGCAACTCCGGTCACGAACTTGCCAGTCTCAAAATCAAAGACCCTTCGTCGACCAATTCTATCACTTTCTCCACCAGAATTAGTAATCAAAGTAGTTACGATAAGATAACTTTTCCCACTGATATCCTTGTCAAGATCCACATCACTAACATATTCTTCAGGAAAATCCTTTCGTAAGATTTTCAAGATATCCCATTTTTTGTAAATCTTCTTGGTGTTAAAAGGGTTATAAATCATCACCTTGTAGTAATCCTTATTAGTGATATCATAGTTATCCCTAATGTCTTCACCCCTATGGTAGTATTCATCAAATAATATCAGATAATCTTTAGTCAAGGCGACATAATTTTGATTTTCAGGAAGATAAAGCACATTGTCCTGAACCGTTCGAATATCTCGAAGAGGAGTTGATCTCTTAATGGTTTCAATTTTATGTGAATAAGACTCTATGGGTTTGTGCCTATAAGCAAGATAGAAGCCAAGTAATGCTCCTATAAGGATAATCACGATTCTCACTTTATCTTTGAAAAGCTCTTTAATTAAAGCCATCTACTCTTCCTCCCTTGGGATTATCACTGTTATGGCCTTACCATTTTGAACAAAAGACATACTATTATACACTGCCTGTGTTCTCGGACCTTCAAATTCGCTAATACCATATTTTTCTTTCGCTTGATTACTTGGAGTTGTACCTAAAAGATAACCCCTTTGTACCATATCTGGACTAATGTTAAACGATCCATTATCAATAGCATCCCTAGGTGCATCAAGAATGGAATACAAACCAACAGGTGCTCCTTCATTAATAATACGGTTGAAAGCATCTTTACCCTCTTTCATCGCATTTTCAAACGGATTTGATTGAAGCAATTCAAAAATACTCTCTTTCATAAATAAGATTTGTTTAGGTTCTTGGTTCGCATTCGCAGTATCAATACGTTCTATATAGGGACTGTAGTCACTCCTATAGTATTGCTCATAATACAATTCCTTAACGACCTCATTGTACTTAAAACCAGCTCTCCAATTTTGAATCAGTTCAATACTTTTCTTTAGTTTACTTGTTTCAGAACCTATACTATAAGTATAAAAACTATATAAAGGTCCTGAAGCTAAATCGTAAGTTACGAGACTATTATCTAAGGCGTTAACACCAATCGGAAGCAAGGTTGAATTCGGATCATATAAAATGGCTTGAACATCCTCTCGAGATTTAAACTCTTTTCTTGTCAAGCTGACGTTTCGATATATCCATCTGTCAAAATCCTGAAAATTTGACAAGAGGTGTTCTTGTCCATCAATTGTTGTATCTGCTTTAGCTACCAAACCATCTACAAAACTAGTCTTACCATCTTCCTTGTATAAATCCAAAAGACTTTGGGTCTTTGCCTGATCATTACAAAAACTATCTGTAACTACCAATTGATAACTATCATTTTTAGCCATCTCTAGAAGTTTAGGATTTTGGTCATAAATCGTCCTCGATGTACCATCAAAAGCCCCAACACTAATAGCAACACGTCCCGAATCTAAAGTATGAACATTAGATAAAAGATTACTACCAAGATTATGGATAATCCCAATAGTCTGAGGTAAATAGCCTTTTACACTTTGTTCCTGTTTTGGGATACTATCTTTTGGGATAGTATCGAAATCATAAAGGCTAGCGTTTGAGAAATTGCTTATTAACTTTAATGTTTTATCATCTTTTGAAACCTCAAAAGTATAAGCAGGCTCACGATTTTTCCCGACCTTTGTGCCTTCAAAAGTAACAAGAACATAGGCTTTCTGATTCTCTTCATAAAGCTTTGCTTTAAGATTGCTAATCCCCTTACCTTTCTTTAACTCTGGTACAAACTTAAAAAGGTCTACCTCAATCGGTTGATTACTCGTATCATTAACATCATATATAGATAGTCGATAATATTGATTATCCTTTTGAGATGTTTTCTCTGTGTTTTTAAAAGAATCATGATAACGATAGTTTTGAGACATCATATAGTTATCGGAATATTGGATATTGCCAGTTGATTGGACAGCTAGAACATCAGGATCTGTTAATTTCACATAGGCATCAACCGAACTGAAACCTGTCACATAAGCATAACCATTTAAATACCGGTCAGTTTGTTGATTATGATAATTTTGCCACTCAATATACATCAGTGAAAAACAAAACGAGAAAAAGACTGTAATTATGAATATAAGCACATCGTTAAAATCCCTAACATTTTTATCTTCCATAATCCCCCCAAGAATGTGAATCTATTAAAAAAGATAGGATTTTCATCCTATCTTTTCAAGTTACTTTTATTGTATCACATCTTAGAGCTGTTCTGCTACTGCTGAAAGAAGATCTTGGATACCATTGGCATCGCTACCACCGGCCATGGCCATATCTGGTTTACCACCACCACGACCTGATACGATTGGTGCGAGAACCTTGATAACATTACCTGCGTGAACATCTTTAGACTTGCTTGCTACAAGAACATTAACTTTTTCGCCAATGTGAGCTGCAAGGACAAGGACATCAGAGTAGTCTGCTTGTTTCCATTGGTCCGCGAAGGTACGAAGGGCACCTGCATCAGAAACTTCTACTTGGCTAGCAATGTAACGAACACCGTTAGCTTCTTTAACATCTTTGAAGACGTCACCAGCTGCAGCTGCAGCTGCCTTTTCTTTAAGCGCAGCATTTTCTTTTTGAAGGGCATGCAATTGCTCTTGAAGGCTAGCAACCTTGTTAGGCACTTCTTTCAATTGTGGTGCCTTAAGTGTTGCTGCGATTGCTTTGAGGGCATCTTCTTCTTCACGATAAGCAAGGTAAGCTTCACGTGATGTCACTGCCAAGATACGACGTGTTCCTGAACCGATACCTTCTTCTTTGACAATCTTGAACATACCGATTTCAGCAGTGTTGGCAACGTGCGTACCACCACAAAGCTCAACAGAGTAATCACCGATTGAAACGACACGAACATTCTTACCATATTTTTCACCAAAGAGGGCCATAGCTCCCATTGATTTAGCAGTGTCAATGTCTGTTTCAATAGTTGTTACTGGAGTAGCTTTCCAGATTTCTTCGTTAACTTGTTCTTCGATAGCACGCAATTCTTCTGGAGTAACAGCCTCAAAGTGAGTGAAGTCAAAACGCAAGAATTCTTGTTCGTTAAGAGAACCGGCTTGAACAGCATGATCACCGACGATGTTATGAAGGGCAGCGTGCAAGAGGTGAGTCGCTGTGTGGTTCTTCATGACACGATGACGACGTGTGTGGTCAATTTCAAGTTTGTAGTTAGCTCCTACAACAAGTTCACCTTCAACTTCAACAGTGTGAAGGGCTTGTCCATTTGGTGCACGTTGAACATCAACCACACGCGCAACGACTGTACCAGCTGCATCTGAGATTGTACCGTGGTCTGCTACTTGTCCACCCATTTCAGCGTAGAATGGTGTTTGTTCAAAGACAAGGAGGGCTTGACCAGAGTTAACACTATCATGACGAGCATCATCAGCAACGATTACGCTCAAACGGCTTTCAGCAGTTTCCGCTTCATACAAGAACTCAGATGGTTCAGTGATGTTAGCGAGGGTTTCATTTTGCATACCCATAGAACCACCTTTGACGACGCTAGCACGCGCACGGTCTTGTTGTTCTTTCATGGCAGCTTTGAAACCTTCATGGTCAATCTTGAAGCCTTCATCTTCAGCCAACTCTTCTGTCAATTCCACTGGGAATCCATAAGTATCGTAAAGTTTAAAGATGTCTTTACCTTCAAGCGTATCTTTACCAGATTTCTTAAGGTTAGCAAGAAGCTCATCAAGCATGCTTGAACCTGCATCAATGGTACGTGCAAAGGTTTCTTCTTCACGTTTAACAATCTTCTCGATAAAGTCTTTCTTCTCAAGAACTTCTGGGTAATAGCTTTCCATGATTTGACCAACAGTTGGGACAAGTTTGTACAAGAAAGCGTCAGAAATGCCGAGACGACGACCGTGCATTACGGCACGACGGAGAAGACGACGAAGGACATAACCACGACCTTCATTACCTGGAAGAGCACCATCACCGATGGCAAATGCCAATGAACGAATGTGGTCAGCAATAACCTTGAAGCTCATTGTGTCACCATCTGGATCGTAAGTTTTACCAGACATTTTTTCGATTTCACGAATGATAGGCATGAAGAGGTCTGTTTCAAAGTTTGTTTTAGCCCCTTGCATTACGGCTACAAGACGTTCAAGACCTGCGCCCGTATCAATGTTTTTATTAGGAAGTTCCTTGTATTCTGAACGTGGAACTGCTGGGTCTGCGTTGAATTGTGACAAAACGATGTTCCAAATTTCAATGTAACGATCGTTTTCAATATCTTCTTCAAGCAAACGGATACCAATATTATCAGGGTCAAAGTCTTCGCCACGGTCAAAGAAGATTTCAGTATCTGGTCCTGAAGGTCCAGCACCGATTTCCCAGAAGTTATCTTCAATTGGAATCAAATGACTTGGTTCAACACCGCAGGCAATCCAACGGTTGTATGAATCTTTATCATCTGGATAGTAAGTCATGTAAAGTTTGTCTTTTGGAAAATCAAACCACTCTGGGCTTGTCAAAAGCTCATAACCCCACTCAATAGCTTCATCACGGAAGTAGTCACCAACTGAAAAGTTACCAAGCATTTCAAACATAGTGTGGTGACGAGCTGTCTTACCAACGTTTTCGATATCGTTGGTACGGATAGCTTTTTGTGAGTTGGTAATACGTGGATTTTCAGGAATCACAGAGCCATCAAAGTATTTTTTCAAAGTGGCAACCCCTGAGTTAATCCAAAGAAGGGTTGGGTCGTTAACTGGAACCAAGTTAGCTGATGGTTCAACAGCGTGACCTTTCGATTTCCAGAAATCAAGCCACATTTGACGAATTTGTGCTGAAGTAAGTTGTTTCATTGTTTCTCCTTAATCAATTGTTTCTTATTTTGAGCTATTCTCGAGCATTTCCACATAGTCAATAGCGACACATAGGGAAATGGCTAAATCGGCATAAGTATTTTCATAAACGGTAACAGTATAGGTCGATGTTAGATGAAAGAGCTCCTTTTGAATCCTAGCAACTACCTGATCTTGACTATTAAGCAGTTGAAAATCCAGGTCCCAAATATTCCCCTCTATTCGCAAACCAAGATTATCGACATCATACTTATCACGAAGAAAGGTTAATTTTTTACGAATGTAAAAACTCGAACCATCCTGTAAATCCACCGTAAATTTGGGTAAGAGACTAATAGGCTCCTTGGTGATATGACTGATCTCACGACCATCCTCGCCAAAAATCGTAAAGGTCTTTGGAATCTTAAAAAAGGATCCTTCAACCTGATAGGCAACTCTACCTTGATCATCCTTGATATCAAAGCGTTCACCACCCAATCGAAACTTCTGTTTGACAAAATAGGTTTTCATAAGCTACCTCCAATAATGTCATACATTCATTCAAAAAATACTAAAAGAATAAAAGACAAGGCCACTAAACGAAGGGCGACGTGAACCGCGGTACCACCTTCATTCAATGAACTTGTCATTCTTATTTGTCTTTAATTGTGAACTTTGAGTAGCAAGTAACCAAATTCGTCCATGGCTCGCAGCGACCGCCATTTTTCTGTATTAGAAGCAATGATTACCAATCTCAAAGGGATGGCCAAAAATGTCATGATATTAGAACTTTTAGCCACTCTTCATTTTAACGTGTTTTAGGTCTTAGGTCAAGCTGATAATAGCATTATCAACTCTATCTTGTGATTTATTTGCTAGAGCTTGATGATGAACTTGATGAAGCCCCAGAACCAGTCACATACTGGTCAAGAATTGCGCTGAAGGCCTTGTCTACAACTTTAACATTGTATTTTTTAAGGACCTTAGCAATCACTGAGTTAGTGAAGTTAGTATCAGATTTCTTACCATTGATGATAACCTTAGTCAAATCATCCTTATAGTTTTTCCAATCTGCATTTTTCTCAGATTTTGAAACAGTTTTGACGATATAGTAAGTTGCAGCACCAGTTGAACTGTTTGAAACGGTCACTACGTCAGAAACGGCATTAGCATCTTGTTTGAAGGCTACTGTCAAAACATCTGCTGGGAAGTCTTGAGAAGCTGAGTTAACTGTCTTAGAAGCCACTTCCAAGCTGTTATCTTTAGCAACTTGTGAGAAGTCTGCTCCTTCTGCTTTAGCTTCAGAGTCTACCTTATCTGCCACTGCTTTATCAGTAGTTGAAACTACTTGTACCTCTGTATTTGGTGTGTAGTTATCATAGGCGGCCTTGTAATTTGCTTCAGTCAAATCTTTTTGTGCGGCTTGGTTAACAGCATACTCAACCAATTTTTGTGTACGGATTTGAGTACGGTATGACTCTTCTGTTTGACCATAGGCTGCAAGTACTTGTGAGAATTGATCTCCGTATTGTTCTGAAGCTTGCTTATAAGCTTTGTCAACGTCTTCTTTGCTGACTTTGCTACCATATTCTTTTTCAAGAGCCTTTTGCAAAGTTGCACTCAAAACACTTTGTTGTGTTTGGCTGCTACCTTTAAGTGAATCAAAGACATCACCGACAGTAACAGTATCACCTTTCATAGATACCAAAGTTGTTTCTTCAGTCGTTTTGTTACCTAGAGAAACATACATAGCACCTGCACCAACGAGAGCTGAAACAGCTACAAGGGCAAGACCTCCGAGGAAGCGGCCACCTGAGCTTGGTTTACCAGCATCACGTGTCTTTTTCGTTTTAGCACGTTTAGCTTTTTCTTTCGCTTTTTCACTAGCGAGGGCGATGCTTTCCTCTTCTTCTTTTTGGCGATCAAGATGCTCTTGTTCTGCGTCTTTGTCTGCTACAACCTCTTCAACAGTTTCTTCTGTCGACTCAAGGTTTTCATTTTCTTTAGCCATTCTATCTACTCCTTAAATTGTCAATATCTTTGTTATTATACCACACTTACTTAAATAATGCTTAATCTGGCAAGATAATATTTTCAGAATTTTTCCGAAGCATAAGAAGTCCGTCACTCATAGGTACCAAACTAGCAGTCAAACCAGGGTTATCTAAGGTCGCATCAAAAAGACGATGCAAACCACGGTAAATCGTACGCTGACCACGACGAACCTCCATGATGTCTTTGGCAATATCCCCCCCTTGGAAGATATCATCAAAGACAATGACACCACCTACCTTGAGACGTTTTAGGATTTCAGGCAGAAAGACGATATATTTAGACTTGGCTGAGTCCATAAAGACAAAATCATAATCAGTGTCCAAATCTTGCAAAACTTCTGCTGCATCACCTTCAACTAAGGTAATTTGTTTGCGGCTGTCATACTTGGCTAGATTTTCCTTGGCAAAGCCAATCATTTCTTCATTACGATCAACCGTCGTAATCTGAGCATCAGGGGCGTACTCAGCCATAAGAAGAGCTGAAAAACCAATAGCCGTTCCTACCTCAAGGATTTTCTTAGGCTGCAAGGTCTGTAACAAAAATCGGAAATAAGCAACAACTTCGTGCTGAATAATTGGAATATTTTCCTTACGAGCAAAGGCCTCCAGCTCAGCCAAATGCCCTTTATTTTCCTGAAGATGCGTTCGCATGTAATCCACGATATCCTTGTTTACTACTGGGCGACGCATGTTGTGATTTGCGTTTTTACTATATGATTTAACCATGTGTTTTATTATATAAAAAATCCCTAGCGAGTGCTAGAGATTTTTCTTATCTATAACTCAAATCCTCATCATTAGACTACTTGACGAATAACCTTCTTTTTCAAGAGGTAAGCAATAACCAAAGCTACCACGTAAAGAGCAATGAAAACAAGCAAGGTCATCTGGTAAGATTTTGTCAATTCATAGGTTACCGACAGGAGCATTGGTCCCACCAAGGCTGCCATAGCCCAGGCAGTCAGAATATAACCATGAAGGGTAGCCAATTCCTTTGCCCCAAAGATATCGCTAAGGTAGGGAGGAATCAAGGAGAATCCTGCCCCGTAGCAAGTCATCAGAACAGCCATCGCAACCACAAAGACAAGTGGAACTTGCAGGACAATTAGAAGGATAGCCATAACGATATTAACCACAAAGAGGAGGATAAAGGTCTTCGGACGCCCAATATAATCCGACAAGCCTGCCCACAGAAGGCGACCAAAACCATTAAAGATTCCCATAACACCGACAACAACTGCTGCTGATTCCGCTGACATCCCAACCATATCTTGAGCCATTGGAGAAATAGCAGAGACAAGGGCTAAGCCACATGAAATATTGATAAACAAGATAAGCCATAACCAGTAGAAAGTTGACGATTTCAGAGCTTCATTAGCCGTAATTCCCTTGCTTAAATTAGCAGCCTGACGGTTTGGACTCTTGTCAGCCAACAGTTGTGCTTCCTCTACACTTGGTCGTTTAATGAATTGTGAGACAAAAAGCATCACAATAAAATAAACAACTCCCAAAATATAAAAGGTCTGCTCAACACCACGTGCCTGAATCAGATATTGGGCAATAGGACTGGTTAGCAGTGAGGCAAAGCCAAAGCCCATGATGGCAAGACCAGTCGCAAGTCCACGCTTATCAGGAAACCACTTAATAATAGTTGAAACAGGCGTAATATAACCTACACCCAGTCCTAGACCACCAAGAATACCGTAACCAAGATAAAGTATCCACAGCTCTCCCTGAGCAATGGCAACTCCTGTTAGAATGTTACCTCCGGCATAGAGAACAGCCGACATACTTCCAGTCACTCTAGGACCAAATTTTTCAACCAAACGTCCCATGAAGGCTGCAGAAAGACCAAGACAAAAGATGGCCAATGAAAAGGCAAAAGAAACTGAAGATTGATCCCAGCCAGTCTGGGCCATAATAGGATTACGATAGATACTCCAAGCATAGGTAGACCCCAACATAAGATGGAGTAAGACACCACACGTTGCTACAAGATAACGATTGGTTGTTTTCACAAAAACCTACTTTCTATTTCTGAACACTGTTCACTTATCAATTATAAAACGTTAGGTTTTTAGTCTATCATGAATATAAACAAGGAGCTATAAATATGCTCATTAGTAATTTTCCGTAGAAATTAGGACTTGTATGCTGTAAACGTTCGTTTTTTAGATGTAAAAAGAACCACTCTTATTCAGAATGATTCTTTCATATAGTATAGTAACTTCTTTTTAAGAAAGGTGAACACCTTTTTCAACCAGGGCTTCCAATTCAACAAGACGGTCTTCAAAAACTTTGAAGGCAGCATCCAAGTAGTCGGTATTGGTCATATCAACACCAGCTTTCTTGATAACTTCCAAAGGATAATCTGAGCTTCCCGCCTTAAGGTAAGTAAGGTAAGCTTCTTTATCCTCCTCAGTACCGTGAACAATTTTTTCAGCCAAGTAGCTTGCTGCTGCAAACCCTGTAGCGTATTGGTAGACATAGTAATTCATGTAGAAATGCGGAATACGTTCCCACTCAAACTGAATTTCGTAGTTATCTTCAGCTTTAAGGTTATAGTATTTCTCATTGAGGTCTGCGTAAAGTTTATTCATGAAGTCGGCTGTCAAGATTTGACCAGATGCATCTGCTTCATGGATAGCATGCTCAAACTCAGCAAATTGGGTTTGACGGAAGACAGTTCCCTTGAAACCATCCAAATAGTGGTTAAGAATAGCAAAACGTGTCTTGTCATCTTTAACTTCTTTAAGAAGTGTTTCTGTCAAGATATTTTCATTAGTTGTAGACGCAATTTCCGCCAAGAAGATTGGGTAATCTCCATAAACATATGGTTGTGTCTGACGTGTGAACGTTGAATGCAAGCTGTGGCCGGTCTCGTGAACCAAGGTAAAGAGATTGTCCAGAGTGTCTTGCCAGTTCAAAAGCATGAAAGCATTGGTATCATAGGCACCACCTGAGTAGGCACCTGAGCGTTTTCCTTTGTTAGGGTGAACATCAATCCAACGTTCCGTAAAGGCTGCATGAACCCCTTTACTATACTCTTCACCAAAGATTGCCAAGACTTCTTCTGCTTTCTTGAGGGATTCTTCATAAGTAAGAGCAGTTTCAGTCTCAGAAAGTGGTGTGTAGACGTCATACATCTTAAGCTCGTCAAGCCCCAAGACCTTCTTACGCAAATCAAGGTAACGGTGCAAAAGTGGCAAATGCTTATTCACTGATTCCAAGAGTGAGTCATAAACACTCTCTGGAATAAAATTGGCTGCAAGTGCTGCATGACGTGCCGAATTATAGTGACGAACTTTGGCTTGGTAATTGTGAACCTTAACAACGCCTTGAAGTGTTTGTGCATAGGTATGTTGGAACTGCTCGTAAGTACCGTACATCGCTTCATAAGCACCCTTACGAATGTCACGGTCCTTAGATTCCATGAGGGTGATAAAGTTACCATGTGTCAACTCAACCACATCCCCTTGGCCATCTGATACCCATGGGAAGAGGATATCAGCATTATCCAAGACATTAAAGGTATCCGTTGGACCGTTGAAAATATCACCGGCTGCTGCCAAGAGCTCTTCCGCTTCTTGAGAAAGAACGTGGTCCTTGTTTGCCAAGAGGCGTTCGAAATAGTGGTCATAAAGTCCAAGCCCTGGTTCCTCTGCTTTGAAGGCTGTTAACTTTTCAGCATCCAAGGCCATAAATTCAGGCTCAAAGTAAGCAAAGGCTTCACTCAACTGTGAATAAAGGTTTGAGGCCTTTGCTTGGTACTCTTGATACAGACCTACTGTTGTGTCTTGGTCATTTTTCATTGACGCATAGACATAGATTTTCTCCAAGCGACGCATAAGGCTCATATAAAGTTCTGTTGCCTCAAGCAAGTTCTTAGCAGAATCCAAGAGATGACCTGCATAAGCACTAGCCTTCTTCAAATCCTGAACAGTGCTTTCATATTCGGTTTCCCAATCTGCATCTGTCGCAAAAATGGTCGTCAAATCCCATGTGTATTTTTCTTCTAAATGAGTACGATTGTCTGACATAATATTCTCCTTAATTGTGTCTATTCTTTTCTATTTTAGCATAAAAGGTGGGAGGGTAGAGAGTTTGTCGATAAGAAAAATGACTTTTTCGATAATATTGCTTAAAAAGCTTTTCAAAACCTTCAAGTGACTGTCTAATTTGTACAAAACCCTGCCTAGATTCAGGAAATCTCACTTGTGGGAAAAAATCCTGATCAGACAGACTTAACAAATTCATTCCTCTAAGATAGGCTTCTTCCTGCCTTCTCATCCACCTTGGATTTTTCCCCATTAATTCTCGTTGAATCACATGTGAGACTTTCTTTCGCTGAGTCACTTGATAGGTCTCAACCCTCTCTGCTTGATAGGGATAACGTAGAACTGCCATCAGATTTTCGGTTAAAGGCCAGGTCTTAGTTAAGTAATAGACTTTCCCAAAAATATCCTCATAGATAAGATACTTAAGTCTAATTTCCTCTTTCTTCCAATCAAGCTCCCATAGATGAAATCCTATATTAGCCGTAAAATAGAGAAAGTCCCGCTGTAAGTCTGTTAAACGCCGTCCCAACCATAGGTCTTCCCCCAAAAGCCAACGCACTTCATAACCTGCTTGCTGATAGGCGCGTGTGCGTTCTCTTAAACGTTTCTGTGATAGACGAGAACACTGGACTTCCAGGGCTAAAGAATCGCCAACAAATAAATCTGCAATTTGCCCCATCTCGGACAAAACCTTTTCAATACGTACTTTTTCACCATGATTAACCAAAGATTTATATAAGGCTGCCTTAAGGGATAAATGTTGGGCCGATTCATTCTCCGAGAAGAACTGACAATCTTGCAAAGACTTATGAGCAAAATGTGGACACATTACCTGACCATGTCTCAGAAGGACAACTCCCTGGCAACCAGGACAGCTATAGGATTCCTTACGTTGCAAACTGGTTTCTAGAGCTGAAACGAGCTTTCCCTCCTGATTTTTTGCAATTAACATGACTCTCTCCTTCGTGCACTCTCTTACTTATTCGTAAAAGAATTCACAAAATAAAAAAACATCTAGATTACTCTAGATGCGTCCCCCATTCAAACTGAAACTTGCTCCCTGCTGTATGTAAACTTAGGTTTATAGGTGTATTGCTTACCTTGGGATACAAGTGCCGCTCAGTCCATTTGATCTCTTTTCAACAATCTCAATTCCTCAAGGAAAATCCCCCAATTTTCCTAGGAATCAAGATTTTGAAAACAGTTTCTATCCCACATAAGCATTAAAAATAGCTATTGTAGCATAGACAGATGCTCTCACAAACATCTGGTCAAATTCCGTCACTGAAGCATCATCCCAATATGCTTATCACCCTTTTGTTCCGCAATCCCACTAAAAACTTAATCCTTGAGTTGATAATGAGATAAAACAATTTTCAGACTTTTACAAGTTAAAGTCTTTATTTACTAACATTGAACCACCATTTCCCTAGGTGCAGTTCAATACCAACAAACGCAAAACCGTGTTGGTCCAAAATGGTTTCTAGTTAAGAGTATCTTGTGATTGATAGTCAGTCAATCTGAAGAACTTTCCCTCTAGCTTCTTTACGCAGAACTTCGCACTGCTTACAAGATACTATTTTCTAGAAGAGTATTGGCTAAAAATGCCACTCTCAAAACATACCACCTATCAGTCATTAGGTTTAGTCCACCTTCTGATAGGTATATTAGCAGTTACTGCTTTATTTTCTTTCCCTCTTCGCTTTTGACGATTAGTCTCTACCGATTCTGCTGTTTTTGAATCTGTCGTTTGCTCTACACGGATTAAAAATACCGCTAGCTCCCGCTACGATGATGCTGATGTTTTAAATCGATTAATCTAATTTTTTTGCTGTTTAAATCTTCTCTTTTTTAAATCATCACAATGAAACATTGGAATTTGATAACTTAGAATTCCAGATTCTAAGCTAGTCCTTTTTGACTAGGGAGTCACCCTGCCAAAAAAACAAACTCTTCCTAACACAATCTATTATACTGTATTATAATTTTTTGTCAATTAATTTATTTCATATTTTTTGAAAATAATATTTACACCCTTGTTTTATACATAGTTAACTATAGAAAAAAGCTTATAATATAGGCTTTAGTTGCGATTTTGAAAAAATTAGAAAATGTATGTCTATTTTTCTTTTTTCAGTCTAAATCAAGCAATTCCAGGAAATGTCAGAAAATTTCATCTTTATTATTTCTGGTTAACTTGATTTTTCCAAACTAAAAAAACTAGGAAATTTTCCTAGATTTTTTATGTATTATCTTAGTGTTTACGTTTGTAAGTTGAAATACCGAACAAGGCCAAAGCTGATGTCACCATAGCTGCACCTGCTGCTGCAGAAGCTGCTGTTGATTTTTCACCAGTAGATGGAAGAGCTGGAGCTTCTTCTTTTACAGGTACTGATGTTGGTGTTACAGGTTTACCTGGTGTAGGTTCTGTTGGAGTTGTTGGTACTTGAGGTTTTGGTTTCTCAGTTGTTTCTTCAACAGATACAAAGTTTTTGTGGTAAGTAACTTTTGCTGAAACAGTGTTTGGAAGAACTGGTTTGTTTGGTTCTTCTGGCAATTCAGGAACAACTACTGTTGAGTTAGTTGCGAACCAGTAAGCAGTTGGAACGTTAAGGTTATTTCCGCTTACGATGAAGTCCATTGGTTCACCCTTGAAGATTGTTGCAGCAGCGCCATAGTAGGCATTCTTCGTACGAGGTGTTCCGTCTGGGTTAATCGCATCCCAACCTTCATCTGTAACTTCACCAGTTGTTGGATCCACTGTTGGGTCACTGTTAAAGCGTGAACCGTTAGCCACAAATTCGTTATCGTTTGTTGCATAAGCATAACCATCTTCATGCAAAGTGATAGATGAACCAGGAATTTGAACGTATTCATTACCATTCAAACCAACTTTTTCAATGTGGTTTCCAAGTTCAGTGTTCCAGTGGTTAAGTGATGAGATACTCAAAACTGATCCGTTCTTAGACAAATCAAGTGGTGTCACTGATGACTCAGAATCAAAGAAGTTCAAGTTCATCTTAACGTGAAGTTTTTTGTTAGTGTCGTCAGTTTGTGAACCAATGAAAAGTGTCTTAGTTGGATCGTGGTACAACTTAACAATGGCTGAACCATCTGCACTTGGTGTTTCTACCAAAGTGTAAGTTGCAACGATTTTCTTAACTGGAGTACCATTGTATGAAGTTCCGTTAAGGTTGTTGTATGTTACAGTCAATGTTTGACCTGTAGCCATCTTCAACCATACATCTTCAGTGTATTCACCGTCAGCATTGATAGTGTATTGTGAACCATTAGCGGCACTGAAGTCACTTGGAATGTAACGTGATGTATTGAATTGTTCAAGAATGTCATCTACTGAGTGACCTGATTGGATTGTTTTATCCAAGTAGTCAACAGAACCTGCTGAATTTTCAACAGTCATTGTAGCATCAGATTCTGTTTTATAGATTAAACCAGTAGCATTTTCAGCCAAGCCTTTTGTCAAAAGACGAGCTGTTGTTCCACCAGTGTACTCTTTGTATGATTTTTCCCAAGCAGCATAAGCAAGAACGTCTTGGTAGTATTTATCCAATTGTGTCTTGTAATCTGCAAGTTTTTGTTTATATTCTGAAACCGCAGTTGTCAAAGCTGTTGTTTGAACTTTGTTGTCATTGTTAGCAGCTTCGACGCTAGTGTGTTTAACACCTGCTTCTTCTGTAGCTGTGAATCCCCCTGTTGCAACAACATTTGCTTTTGCAGATGTAAGAGCTGCATCAGCTTCTTCACGAGTCAATTTATTTTCAGAAACAACTGTATTTGAAGCTTCTTGAGCATCTTTAGCTGCTTGATCTTGGACAGCTTTAACATCAGCAGAATCTTTTGATGCTGCTGCAGTCGTTGTTGCAGCTTCAACAGCGTTATCGAAGTCAGGATTTGAAACTTCAGCAATAGCTTTAGTTGTTGTTTTTACAGTAGTATCTGTTTCAGTAGTAGTTTTTTCTTCTGTTCCAGGTACTGTAGTAACAACTGCTGCATCACCTGTTGTTTTAACAAGGTTAGCACTTGATTCTGCAGCCGTATTTGATACGGTTGCATCAGTATCAGTAGTTGCTGTTACATCTTTAGCTTCATCCGCAGCTGCTACGCTTGTAGCCGCGAGTCCTGCAAGCAATACGCTTGAATACAATGTTGTTTTAAATGGATTGACTTTCATTTACACTTTCTCCTTCTTGGTTAACATTTTATTAACCTATTTTCTTCACCGTTTAATATACTACCGTGATTTTCAAAATTTGGCAATAGCTTTCTGAAAAAAATATTATATATTTGCTACATGTTTTTAAAATTTGACACACTTTTGTTATAATTTAATCATTTCTTTACAATTAATTATAATTCGTAAGGATTTTACAGAGTTTTCACTTATTACTTTCTTACAGCCGTTCATTTTTTTCTCATAATAAACTGTTTCAACGATAGAATAGGCTTTCTATTAGAAGCAGGTCATCAAGAACCGGCCTCTTCATAACTAAAAATACATAAAAAACACCTTCAAGTCCTTGACTTTAGTCGTTTTTCGTCGTATGCTTGAAAAAAATGTTAAGAAAGTTGGGGGACTTTTCAATGACAAAAAAAGAAACTAGGACACTGATTCTTTTTGGGGTTAGTATTATTTTTGCGAACCTTGTACTTCGTTTGCTTCTTAAGCCACTGCCAGAGGAGATAGCCTTTCTCATAAAGACACTAGGCCTAGGGTGTGGCTACTATTTCCTAGTCCATAAGCGACTAGGATTAAAAATAAAATCAACTAAAAAGATCAGTTGGTCTGAAACCTTAAGTGTATGTTGGTTGGTTCTTTTAGCAGATTTCTTCTATCTTTCTGCGGGTGCTTTTGGTATCATTAAGGCACCTCACATGATAGGAACTGCCTTGACTATTGCCTTAGGGGCTGGTTTTTTCGAGGAATATGTTTCTCGCGGACTCTTCCTTAAAATCGCCTTCCAAGATGGTGTTAAATCTTCAAAACAGGTTTTAGGTGTCGTTCTCCTATCTGCCTTATCCTTTGGGTTGGCTCATCTTGTAAATCTCACTCATCAACCCTTGAATGCTACTCTGTTTCAGGTTTATTATGCGACAGCTATAGGTATATTCTATGCGGCTATTTACTTACGTACTGGTAGCCTGTGGTGGACTATTGTCCTGCACTGTTTGATTGATTTTGCTAGTGTACTTCTCTCACAATCAACACAGGCTGCTCCAGCTACAAGTGTCTGGAATTTCATTGTTTGGTTACCACTGATTGCTATAGGGCTCTTCCTCATTCGTCCTAAAAAACTGAAAGCCATTAGATATCTTAATGACTAATATTTAAAACTGCATCCTACAAGTTAGATTTTTAGTGTCTAGCCTGTGGATGCAGTTTTTCTTTTATCAGAACTATTTTCTTAGAGCTCAGCTCACTTTCCATTATTATTTCTAAAACGACTTAATCATAGAAATTTCATATCAGGTCTTCATCTATTCCTATCAGAATTTTGCTGATTTTAGACTTCTCATTTTGTTATAATATGACCTACAATCATATTTTTCAAAGGGGATGCTTATGAATTTTCAACAATGTCGCTATGTTCAGACTATCGCTGAAACAGGGTCTTTTAGTAAGGCTGCCAAAAAACTCTTTTTGACTCAGCCTAATCTCTCAGCATCCATCCGTGATTTAGAGGAAGAACTTGGAGTCCAACTCTTTGAGCGTTCCAATACAGGAGCCAAACTAACTGATGACGGTCATGATTTTCTCAAATACGCCAAACGTATTCTTGGAGAGTTAGATCTCCTAGAGGGACGCTACCGTAAATCATTCAAGAAATCATTCACTGTTGCCAGTCACCACTACGATTTCTTATCACTTCCCATGGCTCACATTGCCCAACGTTTTCGTAGTGACTATCAAGAATTTCAACTGATTGAAACAACGACTAGGAAGATTCTCAAAAGCGTTGAAAGCTTCGAAAGTGACCTGGGGATTATTTATCTAGATGAAGACAACGACCATATCCTAGAACGCAGTTTTCAACACATGGATCTGACTTTCACCCCACTTGGAGAGTTTGAAACTAAGATTTTCTTAGGTCGCCAACATCCTCTAGCTCACAAAAAATCCCTCAACCTCAAAGATTTAGAGGGATACCCACAGGTCCGCTTTCGTCAAGAAAGCTCTGGAATCCATTTTGACGAAGATCCTCTCGAGGTTCTGCCTGACCAACAAGTGATTTACAGTAATGACCGAGGTAGTGTCATGAATTTGCTCTGTGCCTCAGATAGTTACGCTTCTGGTCTCGGTATTGTTAATAGTTTCATTAAGGACCAAATTGTTTTACTTCCACTGAAGAACAGTCCAAAGCACACCTTGGGCTTTGTGACCAATAATAAACAGAAACAATCCGCAATTATTCAAGCATTTATCGAGGAAATTCAGGATAGCTTACTACCCCACCACTAAGGAGAAGAAAATGGAATTTCAAACACTTAATAATGGCATCAAAATACCTGTCCTTGGTTTTGGTGTCTGGCAAATTTTCGATCAAAAAGAATGTCAAAAAGCCGTTGAAGATGCTCTTTCTGTAGGCTATCGATTGATTGATACTGCTAGCCTTTATCGAAATGAGGAAGCCGTGGGACGTGCCATTAAGGCATCTGGTATCCCTCGCGAGGATATTTTCCTGACTAGTAAGGCCTGGATTAGCCAGCTAGGCTACGAAGATACCAAATTAGCCCTAAAAGAAACACTTCGCAAACTAGATACTGACTATCTTGATTTATATTTGATTCATCAACCTTTTGGCGACTTACATGGTGCCTGGCGTGCTATGATTGAGCTTAAGCATGAAGAACTTATTAGAGCCATTGGTGTTTCTAACTTCTCAACAGGGCGTTTGGCGGATTTTGCCTTGCAGACACCTGTCATTCCAGCAGTCAATCAAATCGAGTTGCATCCCTATAAACAACACAAACTGATTCAGAAAGCTGATAAGGAATTTGGCACCCTAACGCAAGCCTGGGCTCCTTTTCATAGAGGAGAGGATAGTATTTTTCAGGACCCAACTCTAACTGCTATTGCTGAAAAACATGGCAAGACAGTTGCCCAGGTCATCCTCAGATGGCAAACCCAACAAGGCATCTTGACCATTCCTAAGAGTACCCATATCGAACGGATGAAGGAAAACTTTAATAGCTTTGACTTCCACCTAGACCAAGTAGACCTTGACGCTATCAGTAAACTAGACCGATACCCAAATGCTTATGGACCTGATGAAAGTGTGGAACGCATTAAACATTTATTGAAATATAGTGTATAAAAAAACGAGTTCGACTGAACTCGTTTTCTTATACACTAGGTCCTCTTAAGACTTTCCTTAAGAGTAGATCATTCCGATTTTAAGGAAGCAAAACTTTCGAGCACTCAACAAAGATCTGTTTCAAGCGCTTTACTCACAACTGAAGATTAGTAAAAAACAGTTTCCCAATTCAAAAAATTGAAAAACTATTTTTTATGATATTTTACCCAATCACACTTCCGTTTGGAACCGATGGATCTACTGTCAAGACTGTGAGTTTGCCGTCATGTTCTGCGGAAAGAATCATACCTTGGCTGACATATTTCTTCATCATCTTACGTGGTTTGAGATTAGCCACGACTTGAAGTTTCTTACCGACCAATTCTTGTTCGTTTGGATAGAATTTAGCGATACCTGAGAGGATTTGACGATCTTCACCGTCACCAGCATCAAGACGGAAGCGAAGCAATTTGTCTGAACCTTCGACTTTTTCTACTTCTTTAACTTCAGCGACACGGATTTCAACCTTGTCAAAGTCGTCAAATTTAATTTGGTCTTTTTCAGACTTAAGTTCGACCTCTTCTGGGTTCCATTCTTTCTCTTGAGGTTTGCCTGCGTTCATTTGAGATTGGATGTAGGCAATTTCTTCATCCATATCAAGACGTGGGAAGATTGGTGTACCTTTTGAAACGACTGTCACATTCTCTGGGAAAGCTGAAAGTTCAAGATTTTCAAGGTCAAACGCTCCTGACAATCCGAGCTGTTCCATGATGGCATTTGAAGTGGTCATCATGAATGGTTGAATGAGGTGGGCAACCACACGAAGACTAGCAGCCAAGTGAGCCATAACAGCTGCCAATTGTTCCTTGTCACCATCTTCTTTTGCAAGGACCCATGGAGCTGTTTCATCAATATACTTATTGGTACGTGAAATGATATTCCAAACGGCGTCCAAGGCACGTGGGAAATCTACAGCGTTCATTTGTTTGTGGAACTCTTCGATATTTTCAGCCACAACCTTAGCCAAATCAGCATCAAAGTCTGTAACGTTCTCAACATAGGCAGGCACTTGACCACCGAAATACTTGTTAATCATGGCAACTGTACGGTTGAGGAGGTTTCCAAGGTCGTTAGCCAATTCGTAGTTAATACGAGCCACGTAGTCTTCTGGTGTGAAGGTGCCATCTGAACCGACTGGAAGACTACGCATGAGGTAGTAACGGAGTGGATCAAGACCAAAACGCTCTACCAACATTTCTGGATAAATCACGTTTCCTTTAGACTTAGACATCTTACCATCTTTCATGACGAACCAACCGTGGGCAACAAGACGTGTAGGCAATGGCAAATCAAGAGCCATAAGGATGATTGGCCAGTAGATTGAGTGGAAACGAAGGATATCCTTACCAATCATGTGGATGATTTCGTGGTTTTCATCATTTTGCCAGAATAAATCAAAGTTACCATGCTCATCCTGACCATAACCAAGGGCAGTGATATAGTTGATAAGAGCATCAATCCACACATAAACCACGTGTTTTGGATCTGATGGTACTTTTACTCCCCAGGTAAAGGTTGTACGTGACACAGCCAAGTCTTCCAAGCCTGGCTCGATGAAGTTTTTAAGCATTTCATTCATACGACCATCAGGTTGGATAAATTCTGGATGTTCTTTAAAGAAGGCAGTCAAACGGTCTGCGTAGTTACTAAGTTTAAAGAAATATGATTCTTCAGAAACAAGCTCTACTTCATGTCCTGATGGAGCTACCCCGCCAATGACATTACCTTCTTCATCACGGTAAACTTCTGCCAACTGACTTTCAGTGAAAAATTCTTCATCTGAAACTGAATACCATCCTGAGTATTCACCAAGGTAGATATCTCCTTGTTCCAAGAGACGCTCGAAAACTTGAGCAACAACTTTTTCATGGTAATCATCAGTCGTACGGATGAATTTATCGTATGAGATATCCAAAAGTTGCCAGAGGTCCTTAACACCAACAGCCATACCGTCCACATACTCTTGTGGTGTGATTCCTGCTTCTTCAGCCTTTTGTTGAATCTTTTGGCCGTGTTCATCAAGCCCAGTAAGGTAGAAGACATCATAGTTCATCATACGTTTGTAACGTGCCAAGACGTCACAAGCAATAGTTGTATAAGCAGAACCAATATGCAATTTACCAGATGGGTAGTAGATAGGTGTTGTGATGTAGAATGTTTTTGTCATTTTAATTTCCTTTCATATGTTAACAAATGGGCTAACACTGATGATATAACATCTTATTATAGCACGTTTTGGACACTAAAAAAACCAGCTAAGCTGGTTTTAAACATTACTAGTTTTGAAAGAGCTTTTTATCCGCTCTAACATCACGTTCATAGTCATAATCTAATTTCTTCACGTCATCCTCTGATAGGCGTTTGAAACTTCTTTCTTCTGTAAGTTTGCCTTTCTTATTATAAGTAGTGACAATCAATTTATTACCCTTAACCTTGTATCGAACGGTTTCTTCAAGAGATTCTTTGTAGGATTTAACGTAAATCTTTTTACTTTCATCGTTATCAGCCTGAGTTCGATATTCACTTATTTTGTATTGATTATCTACTGCCTGGTCAATGACTTTCGAATATTCAGATAGTGACATGTTTGGTTTAAGCGTTCTAGACCAAGCATCTGGACGGTATGCTTCGTCAGTATCATAGTCTGTAAAGTCAACCAGATTGTTCCCGCCAGCTAAGGTATAAAAATAAAATTTAACATTGTTACCTTTGACTTTAACAAAATCATGAGCCTCTAGGCCACTTTCCTTGAAAGATTCCATACCATCAACCATTTTCTTCTTATCTTTATGGTAAAAGCGATAAGTTTCAAGTAGATAGGTTCCTTCAGGTATTTTACCGCTTTGCAGGTGCATAAATGCATAGCCACCAAATGAAAGCGCCACTAGGACAACCGCTCCAACTACAGAAGCAATAATAATTTTAGCTTTCTTAGACAAGCCTGTCTTAGCAGGAGCAACTTGTGAAACGGCTTGTGTCACTTGATCACTCAACTGAGCTTGCTGTGGATTAACACCCTCGTCCTTAGCCTCTTGAGAAATAAATTCCCCATTAACTTTTGCTTGTTGGATTTCTTCCTCTGTCGGCTTACGATTATTGATTGTTTCGAAATAATCTAACCACTCTTTTTCGTTCATAAAAGTCCCCTTTTTCATTGATACTTCCATTCTACCAGAAAAAATACTCCAAAGCTATTTGACTATTTTCATAAAAATAAAGCGGTACCAAAATGGAGTTTTAGCTCTCCTTCTTGTACCACTTTACTCATTTATATCATTGGCTGATTAGATTTTATCACTAGATTTTTTACTACTATCACTTGAATCTGATTTTGATCCACTATTCTTACCGTCATTATATCCGCCATAGGTATCACCATAGTCATTACCATAACCATAGCCGTAATCGTAGCCATAACCATAACCGTAACCGTAGTCACTATATTCGTCATACTTGTCACTAATCTCTTTTAGGTCTTTCTTGTAATCCTTAACGGCATCATCATAATCATCCTTACGTTCTTCACCATCTTCCCGGCTCATTAGCTTATAGGTAGTAGTCATTTTTAACTTACCCTTTTTATCATAAATATTAAGCGTAAATTCATCGCCATGTTTTACGTAAGTACGTGTTTCTTTAAGAGTATCCTTATATTCACTAACTGCTGTTTTTACAGTTTTCTTAACATCATCTTTTGAGTAGAAAGAATACTCTTTAGACATTTTTTTCATATAGTCAGTGACAAGATCTTTAACATCATCTGAACTAAGTACTTGACTTTGAGTTCTGTTCCAAGGATCAAATTTCTGAGGAATCGATTTCTCGTTCTGAATTAGACTAATTGAAGATTTCCCATCGCTTTCTAAATAATTGTAATGATTAGATTGATTTTTCTTTACAACTAAAAAGTCTAACAATTTTGTGTCTTCATCCTCGTATTCTTTAATGCCGTCGACCATTCTATTCTTATCTTCATTGTAATAAGAAAAACTGACTACCTCATATGTTCCATCTGCAATCTTACCTGATTGGTAGCGCCATAGTGAGTAGCCCCCAACGATAAGTAAAATCGCTGCCAAGGAACCAAAGACTGATGCCAAAATAATCTTAGTTTTCTTAGACATACCTTTTTTAGCAGGTACGACTTGTTGGAAGGTTGCTGTTGTTTGGGCAAACTGAGGATGCTGTGTCATAGTTATCACAGGTTCAGCTGGTTTAATCGGTCTTTGCTCCGTCACCTGTCCATTTGAGCCAAAGACGTTAGGGTTAGGTCGTTCAAGGATAAACTCGCCTGCTGCTTGAGCTTGAGCTAACTCTGCGGGAGTTGGTTTGCGACCGTTGACTAATTCAAAGTACTCAATCCACTCTTGCTGGTTCATAATAATCTCCTTTTTTATTGGTCTACTGTTCTATTGTACCAAAATAAATGGTGAAATAGTATTTGACAATTATCATAAAGACTGTAAGGTTTTTTAATAAATCATTAGGTTATGATTCTCGATAGTAAAGAGGTGCTTGCACGATAAGTGGATCAGCGCCAGATGGCATAATCCCCATAATGATTCCGGTACTTATAATGCTTCAAGGCATACTCATAGTCCCAATCATAACCACTTTTGACCTCTTTGGCTTCCTCTGAGCTCAATCGTTTAAAAGTTCTACGCGACTCAATATGTCCATCATTAGTATAAACAGTCAGAACGAGGCCATTAGGGCGCTTTTCATAAGTTCTTTTTTGCTTCAACATTTTTTTATAATCGTCTACACACCTTTGGACAGATACTTCCTTTACGTTTGAGTACTCCTCTCCCTTTTTAGAAATCTTATCAATATGAGAAATCACTAGAGCTTTATATTCAGAAACTGTTAAATCCTGTTTCAAAGTCCCTGTACGTGGGTCAAAAGTCTGTGGGAGCTTTTCATCGTGCTCAAATGGTGAGACAAAAGATTCCCCATCTCCCACAAAAACATAATAAAATTGAGATTTCATATTCTCAACAACTATAAAATCCTCATATAAGCTATCATTATTCTCTCCCCGCTCAGTCCTATTTATCAATTCATTGGAATATGCCGATTTATCCTCGTATTTTATCATCTGATAAGTACCGTCTGGAATATAGTTCTCTTGATACTTCCAAAATCTTCCCTCTACCATAGCTATCAAGACTGTCGCAACAAGTCCAAGAAATAAGATGATACCAATCTTCCATTTTTTTGCCTTAGTCATACTTTTTCCCTCCTTATTGCCCCATTCTTCAATACTATTTTACCAAAAATAGGGGAAAAGCTAATGACATGACTACAAAGGAAAAGAGGTTGAGAACACATACTCGGCTCTATAATTTCTGTAGTGGGTAAAACCACTGTAGAGATTATAGAGATTTTTG